>BNJT01002630.1_pt1 | contig 84980 bp, 82 predicted proteins | sample 8540491 | NCBI WGS metagenome assembly BNJT01 (sample SAMD00202455, study PRJDB9452) | human saliva metagenome | host: Homo sapiens | reverse complement strand
AAGAAGAGGTCGATAAAGTTTTTGAGTACTTATAGTAACTCTAAATCCAAGGAATATTGTAGCATGTCTCAAAGTTATCGGAAACAACCAAGTCGTCTGATATCGAAATTATTTTGTTCTTTTCCAATCGTTTAAGATAACTCCATCGAATATTAGAATCTTCTAACTCTATTCTTCGTGCTTTGCTTATATTCAAAAAAACTTCCTCTTTTTCTAACCCAAGATAGTTTCTTCCCAACAGATTTGCTGCGATTCCTGTTGTTGCGCTCCCACTAAAGGGGTCAAGAATCCAAGCATTAGCTTTAGTACTTGCTTGAATTAATCTTGCTAATACACCTAATGGTTTCTGTGTGGGATGCTTTCCACACGTTTTTTCCCATTTCCCTATTGCTGATAATTGCCATACATCTGTCATCTGTTTATCTCCGTTTAGTTTTTTCATTAAGGCGTAGTTAAAGTAATGGGGGACTTTAGGAGATTTACGTGCCCAAATAATAAACTCTGTGGAGAATGTGAAATAACGACAAGAAATGTTAGGTGGAGGGTTCGTCTTTGCCCATGTTATCACATTCAAAATCTTGAATCCTAATTTTAATAATTGTTGTTGTACACTGAAAATATTATGATGTGTGCCTGACACCCATATTGTGGCATTGTCTTTCATGTGATCGCGTACAGCTGAAAGCCAACGTAGATTGAATGAGTCTAAGTCTTTTGGAGTAGTTGGTTTATCCCAAATACCCTTATCCACACAGACAATTTTGCCACTCTGATAGCTAATACCACCACCAGACAAAAAGTAGGGCGGATCTGCAAAGACCATATCAAAACCGAATTTAAACTTTGATAATGAATCAACACAATCACCTTGAATGAGAGTGAAGTCGTTGTTGGGTGACTTGTAAAAGGATGGGATCATTCTATATCATAAGAGTTTATAGAATTACCTGTTTGTTCGGGTACAGGTAATCCCAGTTCTTGCAAAGGAATATAATTGAAGAAATATTTGCATCCGACGCTAATTATATAGTCAAGAGTATCTTTATATTTGTCTTGTAAAAACCATTTGTCAAGAATATAATAATACTCTACTCTATAGTTTAGTTCTGAAAAAAGCTTGAGATATTCTTTTTTCTTAAAATCGCAAGTTTGTAATTTTTCATCAACACTACCTGCAACCTCTTGATGTTTTACTTCTATAATAAATGCTGTGTTGTTAGTAATTACATAAATACAATTGTCAGGTAATAGCTGTTTGGAAATATGTTTCTTCCAATCAATTCCAACCTCTTTCAAAAAGTATATAAAGCATGCTTCTTAAATAAGCGTGCTATAAGTTTATTTTTAAAATAAACTTTTGTATTTATAACTGTATACTGGCTTTGAGTATTTAAAAAGGTTGCTAAATCTACCTTTGCTTCATATATAAGTCCAGTGATAGTATTGCCACCACCTATTCCATCTTTAATCATACTTAATTCTCATTATTTGTACGTTGACAAATGCCATTGTAATATCCTAACGCAAAGGCTGCATAAGGACTTTTATGTCTTTGTGCACCGGCTTGACTTTCTTCAAGATTTTCCAGAACAGAATCAATGTTTAAATTTCCAATTAAATTGTACCCTGTTTCATATCCAGCTTCATAGGCACATGCTGCACACTTATGTCTACCAATGCCTCCTTGATCTGTAGGGATGGAATTCATGATCTTAGATAAAGCTACGTGATTTTTTTTACATGCCATAATTATGTTTTATAAGGTTCACAAATTTACAGATATTTGTTAGATTATAGACGTTAGGGATAATATTATATGCTTCTTGAAGTTTGTTTTTTGCGCTCTTCCAGCCAGTACCATCAGTAATCCATACAAACTCAAAATTTGGGATAGAATTGACTTTCGGTGCAATATCAGAATATGCACGAGCAACTTCATTAAGTTTAGAGCCTCCTCCACTATAGAAGTTTACTTCTATAAGATAAGTCTTTTGAGTTGTTTCTACAACAAAATCAAAGCGTTTCTCATCATCTCCTAAAACCCTTTTAATGTCTGTCCATTCTTTAGAATACACTTCTTGTCGATAAGTGATATTGTTGTCATCAAATATCCTTGCGACCATATTTTCCATAACATGTCCGCTTCTGTTTTTACGAGCATTGCTATCAAGTCCTGTTTCAATTCCGAATACATAGTCAACAAGGTTATTGATTTTACCTTCCTGTAGTATATGTGCAAGTCCAGTGTTTTCTAAATATTTAATAACACCATCCACGCTTTCAAAGAATCTGTTAAGAACTACACATTCTCCATTAGAGTTAAGCACTTTCTTCTGCCCGTTACTACGAACAGCAATGAGAATATCCATAATGCTAAAGGCTGTTTTATCCCGTTCCCATATAGTTTCAACACTGCGTCGAAGGTTGGTTGTTCCAATGAGACTATTCAACATACATAGGCTTAACTTTATGTTATCAACATTATTAGATATTTTTTCAAAATCACAAAAGAAGTCTAATGTCTGGTTTGTTTCTTGAAGTTGAGATATAAATGTTTCAAAATCCTTTTCCATATTTTCATTATGATTAAGTTAGACAATATGAGCAAGTACATTCTCATCTCTTACATTTGTCATGTAGTTTTCGTTGTATACTTTTGCTTTTGTGTTGAGATAATTGTGTACTAATATTTCTGTTAGTTTTCCTCTTTTATGTGGATTCGAGTTAATACTTCTTGATGCAACCAAGCGTTCTATTTGGTAAGAGCTATAAAGATTATCAAAGAAATTATCATCTTTATCTTTTCCTTTACAGTCAGAGTTACTGAGCATAAATTTATAGCCAGCATAATGAAGTCGGTCACAATATTCTTTTAACCTAATCTGAGCATTATCATTAAAATCCTCTTTTGTATAATCATTGAAACTGGAAGTGTTACTTAGAGGACGATATGGTGGATCAAAATAAAAGAGAGTATTGCCGTGGGCACAGTCAAATGTTGCTTCAAAATCTTCATTAAGAATTTCAACTCGTTGTAACAACTCACTATCCTTTCGAATGGTGTTAGGATCGCAAATTGTAGGATTAGTGTACTTTCCAAAAGGAACATTGAATAGACCTTTCTTATTTACACGATATAATCCATTAAAGCAAGTTCTATTGAGGAAAAAGAATAATGTCGTGTTTTCAACAGCATTTAGATTCTTTTTGTTGTAGCGTTCACGTATATTCAAGAAGAATAATTTACGTTCTTCCTCCGTTTTAAGATTGCGATAGTCGTTTTCTATATCATACAATGCTTCAATTAGTTGTTCGGGTTGATCTCTAACCGTTTGGTAACAAGTACAGAGATCAGAGTTGATATCATTAATAATTGCATGCTGAATGCAAGGATAACGCTGTAACATATAGAAGAGCATTGCTCCTCCACCTACAAATGGTTCTATGTATGTCGCATTCTCCCAATTACCAAAGTCAGCAGGAAGCTGTGCTTCAAGTTGTTCAATGAGTTGTGTTTTGCCACCAACCCATTTGATAAATGGTTTTGCTTTAAACATATTACTTATAATTTATTAGGGTAGACAAAAAAATACAAAAAAAGCTATGAAAAAAATCCATATTATTTAGATTAAAATTAGAATAATGTATGATGATTTGATTAAATAAAAAGGGCGTTGTTCGACATTAAATAATATTTTTTTCTTATTTTAATTTTTAAGAAATGATAAACAGTTTCTGATTTTTAGCTTATTTTGTTAATTGTATGCCTTCTCAATATTCTTTAACTCATTATTTCTCAAATGACAACCACTGTTTTTTTATATTAGTTTTTAAGACTGGGGGAGAAACTTAAATAGGTGTGTTTTTATGGTTTGTGATAGTTAAGAAACCACCGCTGTATAGCAACCATTAATTATCATTTCGGAATTATTTTCATGACAAGAAGAATTTATTTTCATGAAAAAGAAATATTTATTTTCATGAAGAAAAAAATAATTATTTTTCATGAAAAATAATTTGGGAAAGGATAATTCTGATGGTGAAAAAAAGGGAATTGTCTTTTTGATTATTGATAGTTCTTTCTATGATTAAAGGTCTTTAATTCCTTTCTGAAGTGGCTTCTTTTTATTTTTTTAAAAGATAGTTTCATGGAGTTGAAAATAGGCTTAAGATAGTTTGGGGTAGGGGTGAAGTGATTGGGTTAATTATGCTTACGAGGGAATGTGAAAAGGTGCAAATTGTCACTTGTGGATAGCATTTAGATGTAATTTATGTGTATTTTCTTGGAAAATCAACCTTTTTTGTTTACCTTTACACCAAATTTGAATAACGAAGATTATGAGTTACAACTTATTAAAAGGTAAAAGAGGTATTATTTTTGGAGCCCTCAACGAGATGTCAATCGCATGGAAAGTTGCTGAAAGAGCAGTTGAGGAAGGTGCAATGATCACTTTGTCAAATACTCCAATCGCAGTAAGAATGGGTACAGTAAATGCACTGTCTGAGAAGTTAAACTGCGAGGTTATTCCTGCTGACGCAACAAACGTTGAGGACTTGGAGAATGTATTCAAGCGCTCAATGGAGGTTTTGGGTGGTAAGATCGACTTCGTTCTGCACTCTATTGGTATGTCACCAAACGTGCGTAAGCACCGTACATACGATGATTTGGACTATAAGATGCTTGATACAACACTTGATATCTCAGCTGTTTCATTCCATAAGATGATTCAGAGTGCTAAGAAACTTGATGCTATCAACGAATATGGTTCAATCCTTGCACTCTCTTATGTAGCTGCTCAGCGTACCTTCTACGGTTACAATGATATGGCTGATGCTAAGGCATTGTTGGAGAGTATCGGTCGTAGCTTCGGTTATATTTATGGTCGTGAGAAGCACGTACGTATCAATACAATCTCTCAGTCACCAACAATGACAACTGCTGGTTCAGGTGTGAAGGGTATGGATAAGCTCTTCGACTTCGCTGACCGTATGTCTCCATTGGGTAATGCAAGTGCTGATGAGTGTGCTGACTATTGTATCGTAATGTTCTCTGACCTCACCCGTAAGGTGACAATGCAGAACCTTTACCACGATGGTGGTTTCTCAAATGTAGGTATGAGTCTTCGCGCTATGGCTACATACGAGAAGGGTCTCGATGAGTATAAGGACGAGAACGGTAATATTATCTACGGATAGTAAAGCCTCCTAACAGAAGCCTCCCCCAACCCCTCCGAAAGGAGGGGAGTGCAAATAGAGGATGGGTAGGATAAAGGGGATTGTCTTTATAGAGGTAATTCTCTATTACTATCTAATGTGTTTCCGCTTTATAAGGTTGTTGAGGAAGCTTTTAAGAGAAATAATAAAAAAACTCCAGTAAGTGAAAAACTTGCTGGAGCTTTTTTTATTTTCTGTTGTTATTTCAAATCATTTTTCCATACCAAACCATAGGCATTTTGCCTCCCTCCCCTTTCGGGGAGGGTCAGGGGTGAGGGCTTTACTTTCTTCCGAAGTCGGCAGGGATCTCACCCCACTGCTTTGTTTCCCACTTTATAATAGGTGTCGTTACCTTATGCGTTTGCAGCCAATGTTCTGCACGAGCAATGATTTGATGGAGTTCTTCAGTTTCTGCATTGCGGACAAAAGTAGTCTTACAACGCTTTTTGTTTACCCATAAGATTGCATTATAAGAGTCGCTATAAATAACCTTATCCTTGATACCTTGCTTCTCCATCAGTGCTAAAGCATGAACAATAGCGAGGAACTCACCAATGTTGTTCGTTCCCATAACTGGACCAAAATGGAATATTCTCGCCCCTGTTTGTAGGTCAACACATTGATACTCCATCGGTCCCGGGTTACCAGAACAAGCAGCGTCAACAGCCCAAGCACCAGCCCCCATCAGTCCCCCCGAAAGGGGGGAAGCCCCAGTCTGCTGTGGTTGGATAGCTGACTGAGTGTTTGTTTGAGAACTCGTCTGTGTGTTTGGCTGAGCATCACCAGCTTGATTCGTGTTATGTGAGTCTATTGCCATTATGGTTTCTTTGATCTTCTTGATAACTTCTTCCCGATGGTTGAAGATTTCTTCATTAGTGAATCGGATGACTGTATAACCCCATTGCTCAAGGTCATGAGTCCGTTCCTCATCCTTTATAATCTGTTCATTATAAAAATGATACTTCCCATCAATTTCAACAATAAGTTTATACTTAAGGTTGATGAAGTCGGCAATGTATTGTTTGATGATATGTTGTCTACGAAACTTGTAACCACTTTGTTTTCCTTTTAGGTATAACCAAAGTAGATTTTCTGCTTGTGTAGCGTACTGTCTGTTCTTGATAGCATTCGCTTTCAGCAGTTCATACTCTATCTCATCAGCCGTTTCGTAGATATACATAGTCTAATCAAGTCTTACTTTTTATCCCCCTTGTCCAATTAGTTTCCCTCCCTTTTCTTCAAAAAAGGGTTACTATGACCTTTCTTATCCTATTTGCCTCCCTCCCTTTCGGGGAGGGTCAGGGTGAGGGCTACATCCTCTCAGGCACTTCAATACCGAGCAATGCCATACCATTCTTGATGACCTTAGCCACATTCTTGGCAATCACAAGGCGGGTAATCTTCTCTGCTTCGGTGTCAGCGTTGAGGATGCTGTAGTCATGATAGAACTGGTTGAACTCCTTAGTCAGCTCATAGCAGTAGTTTGCAATACCACTTGGACTATAGTCGATACCAGCTTGAGCAACTGCAGCACCGAAGTCGTTGAGCTTCTGAATGAGTGCAATCTCCTTGTCGTTCAGTGGAGCATCGTCGTTGAGTGATGCTGGCAAGGTGATGTTCTGGGCTTCAGCCTTACGGAGGATACTGCGGATTCGTGCGTAAGTGTACTGAATAAATGGTCCAGTGTTACCATTGAAGTCAATAGACTCCTCTGGGTTGAAGAGCATATTCTTGCGTGCATCGACCTTAAGGATGAAGTACTTCAAAGCACCCATACCCACGATACGTGCAATCTCGTTCTTCTCTTCTTCAGTGATACCTTCCAACTTGTTCACCTTATCCTCGCTAAGACTTTTCGCATTCTCAATCATTGAAGCAACAAGGTCGTCTGCATCGACAACTGTTCCCTCACGACTCTTCATCTTACCGTTTGGCAATTCAACCATACCGTATGAGAAGTGTACGAGGTCTTTACCCCACTTGAAGCCTAAACGGTCCAAGAGGATAGAGAGAACCTGGAAGTGGTAGTTCTGCTCGTTACCAACAACATAAATCATCTTGTCGATAGGGTAGTCGTTGAAACGCATCTCTGCTGTACCGATATCCTGTGTCATATAAACCGATGTGCCATCCTTACGCAGCAGAAGTTTCTGGTCCAAACCCTCGTTGGTGAGGTCAGCCCATACGGAGTTGTCTTCCTTACGGATGAAGAGTCCCTTCTCAAGACCTTCTTCCACCTTCTTCTTACCAACAAGGTAAGTACTTGATTCGTAGTAAATCTTATCGAAACCAACGCCCAATGCTTTGTAAGTCTCGTCGAAACCAGCATATACCCAGTTGTTCATCATTTCCCACAAACCACGAACCTCAGGGTCGTTAGCTTCCCACTTCACGAGCATATCGCGTGTTTCCTTCATCAGTGGAGCCTCGTGTTCAGCCTTATCTTTTGCCTCTTCGGCTGTCAATCCCTCCTTCTCATACTGCTCCTGCAACTGCTTGCACTCCTCTTTGAGGTGCTTATCGAAGAGAACATAGAAGTCACCAACTAAGTGGTCGCCTTTCTTGCCTGCCTGCTCTGGTGTGATGCCATTGCCCCACTTCTGCCAAGCCAACATAGACTTACAGATGTGGATACCACGGTCATTAACGATATTTGTCTTTACTACCTTGTTGCCGTTAGCCTCCATAATCTGTGCTAACGACCAACCAAGGAGGTTGTTACGTACGTGACCAAGGTGAAGTGGCTTGTTGGTGTTAGGTGAAGAGTATTCAATCATCACCAATGGACTCTCGTCTGTCACACGCTTCTCGCCAAACTTCTCGTCAGCGTTGATATCATTCAACAGGCCTGTCCATGCCGCTTGTGCAATAACGAGGTTAAGGAAGCCCTTTACAACGTTGAAGTCGGCTACAGCCTTACAGTTCTTCTTCAGGTATTCACCTAAATCCTGTGCCGTATCTTCAGGCTTCTTGTGTGAAGTCTTCAGCAATGGGAAGGTGACGAGTGTGAGGTTACCCTCAAAGTCGCTGCGTGTCTTCTGCAGCTGAATCATCTTTTCAGGAACTTCTGTTCCATACAATTCCTTTACAGCTGCAAGTGCAGCAACGGTAATTTGCTCTTCTATCTTCATCTTTTGTTTCTTTTTATCTGTCTGCAAAGTTACGGAAAATCAGCCGAATAACAGCAGGAGGAGGGGGGTAATTCATAATTCATAATTCATAATTCATATATTATGATTGGTTTTAATTCATAATTTATAATTCAGAATTCATAATTATGATTACTTTTAAGGCAAAATGATGATGTAGTGATAGGTTATGAGCAAGGCTAATAGTCGGTTGTCGAAGTCCTTTCTAACGATAGATTGCTGTCATGTTGATTGTCTGTGAAGTGGTGTTTAGGCGTTAACACCATTGGTGTTCATGCCCAGCACCAATGGTGCGGAGGCTTAGCACCAATGGTGCTTACACATCGTACGACGTGGAGAAAGTTACTTTTTATCTCCCGATGTCAGTATAATCCTTTTATCTTCTATGCTTCTACGTCTTCATTTCTTACCTTTCGTATCCTCTTCCTATCAAAGCTTCTTTCCGATTTTACCTTTCAATGGTATAATATCCACCCTTTTCTTTGATATAATCAATGAGTTCTGCGAAGAGTTGGTTTTGTCTTAATGTCTGTTCGTTACCAGTAAGAATCAACTGTTTGCGGGCTCTTGTGATGGCAACATTCAGTTTGCGGTCGATGGGTTGACCGTCTTCATAGAAAGTGTTGGCGGTAAGGAAGTCGAGTTGATAGCGACTTTGAATGGTGAAGGAGTAGAGGATGATGTCACGCTGGCTGCCCTGATAGCGTTCAACGGTGTCAATACTGATTTCTTCTAATTCTGGAATACCAAGTTTCTCAATCTCCTTTCTAATCATTGCAATCTGATTGCGGTAAGGCACAATGACACCAACAGACTTCTGTGGGTCGAAGTTTTTGCCGAGTTGTCGGTATAAACGTCTTAGCAGGTCGGTAATGATATGCGCCTCCTCCGTGTTTACTTTCTCTGAAATATTCAGTTGTCGACATGGCTTTGAAGGGATGAAAATCATACGATGCGCCTTCAAAACATCATCGGTCTCGTCCTCACTCGTTTCGTTATAAGCTAATGTCTGCTCCAACTGATGCGCTAATGGTACGCATTCAAGTTGTTCACGTGCGTAGAACTTACGATTAGCAAAGTCAGCAATGTCTGGATGCATTCGCCCTTGTTTGTGCAGTGTACCAACAAACTCAGTTCTCCCTGCTGCACGTTCTGTAAGGATAAGGCGTTCAAAGAGGGAGTTGGCACATGATAAAAGGTGGATATTTTTGAGGAAAATATTGGTTTCTTCCGTTTCTAAAGTGTCCTGTTGTTGCACCACAGCAGGTAATTGTTTATGATCGCCAATTAGTACAAACCGCTCTATCGCACGCCTTTCTGCATGTCGGGTAGATAGTAATCCAATGATATTCGGTTCCAATATTTGACTCGCTTCGTCAATGATAGCAAGGTCGAAATGCTTGATATTAAAGAGTGCAGCATTGCTGTTCATTGTTGAGGTTGTGGCAACAACGATTTGAGCATCTGCTAAGGTAGATTTTATGCTGTTGAGGGTTGCGTTGTCATCTAACACTTCCTTCAACAAATGGTCACTATATTTCGGATCACAACTGAACTCGTTACCAATACGGATATAGTCAATGTCGTTCTCTGTTAGCATATTACAAATCTCGTCAACAGCGCGATTTGTATAGGCAAGGAGTAGGATTGAACTTTGAATTTTGAACTTTGAACTTTGAACTTTGGACTTTTCAGCCAACTGCTCACGCACAAGGAATTGCAGAGCCTGCGAGGTTTTGCCAGTGCCGGGAGGACCGATAAGAAGGAAATAATCCTGTGCCTGCTTTTGCTTTCAAGATGATTTCGTCATAATCGGGATGATAACTGCGGGATAAGGTAAAGGGATTTATCGACGCGTGGTGTGCGTTGTCCTAAGAGCAACTGACGACGTTCTTCGTTTGATGTGATGAAGGTGTAAAGACTTCTGATAGCCGATGTACCACCGATGTCACTGCCCGCATGCTCAATAGCGAAGTAATCTCCGCTGATAAGATCAGGGTTTTGCTGCCCGTCATTGAGGTGTACAGTAATGCTATCACCATGTATCTCTTGTAAAGAACCTTTGAAGAGAATACTCTTTCTCACGTCAGGTGCCTCGTTCTTCTTGTACGAATAGAGATAAATCATGTCTCCTCGGCGAAAGTTAGGGAGGAAATCTTCGCCCTGTTGGGGTACAGATAGTGTTATCGTATCATAGCCATTGAACGTGCTGCTACGCTCTTTCTCTATGATAGTCAGTCCTGTATAGATGTTTCCTGTTTCTTTCTTCTCTGCAAGAGGCATGTTCCATAGGTCAGCATTACTGTTTCCTACACCTTCCTGTACACCCACTTTCGATACTAATTGTTCCTTGATAACAAAGGTCATCATACGTGTGAAATAAGCACGTTCGAGGTCGTTGAGTTGGTGAAGTGGTGCCAGTGTCTCAGTGAGTTGTGGTAAGAGGTATCTATTGTAGAAGTTATCGTTTTGCTTCTCAACGTTCAGTGTCTGCGGTGTGAGCAATGGTAACATCCTATCAAAGCCATTTTCAGCCATCCAAAACTCCGTTGCTACGGCTTGATTGCGGAAGCGGATAGCTTCACGAATCAGCTTTTGTAGTGGCTCCACTTCGAGCAGTCCGTCGGGTAGGGGATATTTAGAATACAAGAGTTGGATGTGTGCATTCTTCGGACTGAGTTGGAAGTTATATTGCAAGATACCATAGTAGAGCAACACCTGCACGTAGTGTTTCTCAACATGGAGCGATCCATGCGGATTTTTGTATTTGCGTTCAATAAAAGTATTCTTTCCCGACTTCTGCTCAACAAGTAGTTTTAAGTCGGTTGTCATCAAGTCGACACGACCCTGTATGCCCAATCGTTCGCAAACGAATGACGGTTCAAGAATTGCTTTCTCACGGTCGAAGGTTTGGAAGATTTCATCAACAATTTCCTTGATATTCTCCACCTGTCGTTCTGCATCTTGTTTGAAAGACGCTGCATCAAAGTCGGGACAGGTCGCATAGTCCAAAGCCTTCTCTCTGAAGTTAGAACGGAAGGTTTCTTTAATGTCGTATTCTGCAGGATGATTGATGATATCATCGAGTGCAGAACCAGCGAAATTACCCAATACAATGTGTTTATTGCTGAGGCGAGGGGTAAGTCTGTTGACGGTGAAAAGCAATGGATGGTGTCCATAACTTTCAAAACAATTAGCAATGGTAGAGATATCTATCAGATAGTCTGGCTCAACGACGATAAGACGTGGTACGACCTTCTTTCGGGTGACAGTACAGTCAAGGAGATTTAGCTGCATTCCTTCGCGTAGCATCGGGCGTAAGTAGCTGAAATCAATGTAGTCTGGTGTGTTCATATAGTCCACCGTTAAGAGTTCTTCGCTACTGTCTTGATTGGTTACAGCTACCTGAATAGTACTTTCGTCCCACTCTCTTACGATACAACGAATGTAACGATAATTCGTAATCTGAATGTTCTCTGTGATGCGTCCGTGTGCAGGAATCTTTCCAACGAGGAACGAAGGGATAGCTTCTTGCACAACAGCAGATACGAAGATAGCCAAGGCACGACAGTCGTAAGCCACATCTTCAGGGAGAATAGGGGCGTAAGAGTTACTGTGCCGACGCATTTTCTGGATTGCCACAATGTCTTGTGGGGCAATATTATGCTGTCGGCAGAGTGACTCCACCTGCGAAGAAAGGTTGCCGAAACCATGTCGGGTGTTTTTTAATCCTTCATGACAAGCAATGACGAGTGTCTCGTGCATGATAAGAGCCTGCGCTTCAGAAGGTGCCGAAAGGATGTCAGCGATACGTGAGAATAGTTCGTGTGCCATTATGATAATGTTTCCCCAGTCCTCTTAATAAAGAAGAATTGTTTTTATACTATGTGTGGGGACTAATTCGTTGGGTTATGTTTTGAGTGGGTGTTATTGCTTTGTTATCAGTTGGTTGTGAACGTTCTTTATTGCAGAAAACCTATTGTTGTGAATTATTTTCATGAAGAGAAGAATTTATTTACATGAAAATAAATATTTCTTTTCACGATGAAAAATATTTCTTTTCATGAAAATAATTCACAGTAGTGAGTCTTTTCACCAGCTTACTGTCCTCCTAAGCGTTCAAAGAAAGTGATAATTTCCTCCCAAGTCTTGAACTCTTCGCTACCGAAAAGTAGGCTTGTGCCGAGGAAGTCGTCGTGTTCAGTACTACTAATGAAGTAGTCGCCATAGAGAAGGTGAGGTTGGTTGGTGAAGATCGTATGGTTCCACGCTGGTGCGCTGAAAGCATCTTCAATCCATGCCTGTTGTTCAGTGATGGTTGATGGATTGTTGGTTGGTGCAGGACACACGAAGAATACGTTATAGTTATCAAGTAAGAACTCGTAAGCTTTGTTCAAACTTGATTTCGGTTTACCATATCCATCAGCGAGGGTGTTCTGGTCAATGAGTACCGTGTGACGTTCGCGGCCTTCCTGTCGGTCGTCGATCCATCGGATAACGGGCATGAGGTAATGGAAAACAACCTTCTCGATAAGTCTATGTTCACCATGAAAATGGATTGCCTGAGGGTAATGTTCATGGAAAAGGTCAAAGGTGTGGACAAATGGGTCAGCATCACCAAAGAGTCCGAAGACACGTTGCTGCTCTTCCTCTGTCACTTGTGAGAAACACTTTTCAGTTATCTCTTTGTATTCCTTTACCAATGCTTTGGTCACGATAACCTCCTGTATGCCATCTTGTCGCTCATTTTGGAATACCTGTTTACCCATCATATTACTCTCGCTGATGGTTGTTCCCATTTGAAAAGCAGGATTCACGCAGATACGGTCGACACCATAAAGCATCTCAGTGTACATACCTCCCATTGATGTACCAATGATAAGGTCGGGCTTTTCGGTGTCAACAAGGTTGTGCAATAGTTCCATTGCCTCCTCAGGATGTATGGGGAGGTCGGGAGCAATGACAGTTGCTTCGGGCATATAGTCCCTCAGCATCTGTACCGTATGACTTGAACCGGCTGACATAAAGCCGTGAACGTAGATAATCTTCTTACCTACCATGAGGTCAGGAAAGGTCTTTTTATATTGATTTTCCATTGTTTCTATTTGGGGAGTTAAAGGAGTTGAAGAGGTGAAAGGGAGGGAAGGAAACTTAGGAGTTGGAGGAATAGAAGGAGTGAAATGGAGTTAAGAGAAATGTGTTGTGAGGTGCCTTTGTGTTGATTTCCATATTAAAAACAACTCCAAGTCTTCCCATGTGGCATTCTTTTTCAAGCCCTTTTAAGCGAGTATGTATGAGATAATAGTGTGATAACTATACCCCCTCTTTTTCCCTCTTTGCCTCCCCTCCTTTCGGAGGGGTCGGGGGGAGGCTTTTATATCAGTGGCAAACTGATACCATTTATCTTCTGATATATGTCGAGTGCATAGATATCTGTCATTCCACTGATGAAGTCAAGGACTGCCATGATACGTGTTTCAAGACAAGGACTTTGGATGTCATACTGGCTTGAGAAACGTCTGATAAGTTGCTGACTATGGAAGTGTTCAGGCTCAACGGCAGCACCAATGAGGGCTTCCATCAGTGTTTCCATAATCTTATAACCTGATAGCTCAACGTCGAGGACTGCTTTACTGCGATAAATCCTATCCACAGAGACCTCTGTACAGTGTTTGTAAGCCTGTCGTGGAAGTTCGGAAATATGCTTGATGAGCGACCCTTCGAAGGTTCCGTTAAGTATCTCCTCCTCGTGTTCAACAAAGACATTGACGCATTCTGCCTCTAATAATCCAACGGCACACGCACGGAAGTAAACGACTTGCTCGTTTTGGTCGGTCACACCCTCGTCTTCTATGCGTTTTCGGATGCTCTTTCTGGTTTCTTCATCGAAGAAGCCAAGGAGCAAATCGGCTGTCTCTTCAAAGGATAGGAGCTTGAGTTTGTGTGAGTCTTCGATATCCATAATCTCGTAACAGATATCGTCTGCTGCCTCCATAAGGTAGGTCAACGGATGGCGAACATAACAGATACCGTCCTCAGAACTATCCTTTTGAATGATACCTAACTCGTCAGCAATCTTCTTATAGGTTTCTTCTTCAGTCGCAAAGAAGCCAAACTTGCCATGTTTACTGGCGTATGTAGAACTGAAAGGATACTTTACGATACTCGCTAAAGTGCTATAAGTCATCACAAAACCACCTTCTCTTCGGCCTAAGAAACGATGGGTAAGCAGGCGGAAAGCGTTAGCATTACCCTCAAAATGTGTAATATCTTCCCAGAAATATGGGCTAACTTTTTCCTTCAAGCTAATCCCTGGACCTTCTGTGAAGAATGCCTGCATAGCCTTTTCACCACTATGACCGAACGGAGGATTACCCATATCGTGAGCGTAACAAGCTGTTTGTACGATGGTTCCAATCTCTTCAAAGAGCGTACCACGCAACTCTGGCTGTTTTTCGATGAGTCTTCTTGCCACGTCATCACCCAAGGATTTACCCAAGGAAGCCACTTCCAAAGAGTGAGTTAGGCGGTTGTGCACAAAGACACTACCTGGAAGGGGGAACACCTGCGTCTTGTTTTGCAGTCGTCGGAACGGTGCGGAGTAAATCAATCGGTCGCTATCACGCTTAAATTCAGAGCGGTCGTCGTGTCGAAGGGCGTGACGACCTTCTTGTCCGAGACGCTTATTTGATATGAGTTGTTGCCAGTTCATTACGGTAATTGTTGGGTGTTGGGTGTTGAATATTGGGTGTTGATGAATTCTGTTTATGATTTATTAGCTACTTGAAAGCTACACACAAAAGTAATTAAAATTGGCTAAAAACAAGTTTTTTACTTCATAAAATGTATGAATGTGGCTTTAAATGCTTAATTTTGTACCTTATTATATGGCAATGATACAGATAAAAGTAATCAATAAAGGGCATCAGCAGCTTCCTGCTTATGCTACTTCACAGAGTGCGGGGATGGACCTCCGCGCTAATATCGATGCACCTATCGTACTGCAACCAATGGAGAGAAGACTCATTCCAACCGGTCTTCATATTGCTCTTCCAGTGGGGTTTGAAGCACAGGTGCGCCCTCGTAGCGGTCTTGCTTTAAAGCATGGACTGACTGTTCTCAACTCTCCTGGTACGATTGATGCCGACTATCGTGGTGAAATCATGGTACTACTCATTAACTTCTCCAATGAACCTTTCACCATAAACGATGGTGAACGCATTGCGCAGATGGTCATTGCACGCCACGAACAGGCTGAATTTGTTAAGGTGGAAGTACTCGATGAGACCGAACGTGGTGAAGGTGGATATGGTCATACGGGTGTGAAGTAAAGACAAAGAAAGAAACGATAAATGTTCAATAACGTTATATTGAAAGTCACAAAGATGCGCCGTACCCTCCTTGCTCTTGCTTTGTTGGGTGGTTCTTTGGCAATGCATGCTGATCGAAAGGATAGCCTTCAAAGCTATAATTACTTCTTCCTTGAGGCAATGCGACAGCAGGATATGGGCAACCTTACGGCTGCCTTCGACCTTCTGCGCCATGCACGCGAGCTTAATCCACAAGCACCAGAGGTTTATTATCAGTTGGCTGCTTTTTATGTGGATATGAAGAAGGATGCATTGGTACGTGAATACTTCGAGAAGGCGGCAAGTCTTGATCCTGAAAACTCGGCTTATCAGGAGAAATTAGGAAAACTCTACGTATCACAGAAGGACTATCCTAATGCCATTAATGCCTTTGAACGTCTTTATGAATCTAATAAAACGCGTTCTGATGTGCTGCAACTTCTCTATCAGCTTTACGCTTCTCAGGATGAGTACAAGATGATGATCAAATGCTTGGAACGTCTGGAAATATTGGAAGGAACCAACGAGCAGATTTCACTTAGTAAGATGCAACTCTACGAACAGATGGGGGAAAAGCGCAAAGAGTATGACGAGTTGAAGGCACTCGTAGACAGTCATCCGCTTAATCTCAACTATCGTGTGATGCTCGGAAACTGGCTTTTGCAGAATGGAAAGAAGAAGGAAGCCCTTCAGAAGTACCGTGATGTACTGAAAGAGGATCCTAATAACTCGCTTGCTAAGCTCTCTATGATGGATTATTATAATAACATCGGAGACAAGGCAACCGCAAAAACAATTCTACAGGAGTTGTTGCAATCGCCAAAAACAGAGAAGGAAACAAAGTTAGAGTTACTCCGTCAGATTATTACAAGCAGTCAGAAGGATAATAACCCAGATAGTACTGAGGTGATGCGACAGTTCTCTGTGGCATTAGCCGTTCCACAAGAAGACGCTGATATCTATATGCTTAAAGCCGCATACATGACACTTCGCAAGTGGCCAAAGGCTGAAATCAATCGCGTTTATGAGCAAGCTATTGAGGTAGAGCCTGATAATTCGCGTGCAAGAGTAGCTCTGATTCAAAACATTTGGGAAACAGAAGACTACGATAAGGTCATCGCAATCTGCCGACCAGCCATAGAGTATAATCCAGATGAGATGGCATTCTACTACTTCCAAGGTATGGCTCAGTTCCAAAAGCACGATAGTGACGCTGCATTGGAGACCTTCCGAAAGGGAGTGGGGCAGATAAAGCCAGACAGTAACCCAGGTATTGTGTCAGACTTCTACGCTATTATGGGTGATATCCTTCATGAGAAGGGGCGAAATGATGAGGCTTTTCAAGCGTATGATAGTTGTTTGCAGTGGAAAGCAGATAATGTGGCTGCATTGAACAACTATGCTTATTACCTCAGTGAGGAGAATAAAAACCTTACAAAGGCAGAGCAGATGAGTTATAAGACTATCAAGGCAGAGCCTAATAATAGTACTTATCTTGACACCTACGCATGGATACTTTTTCCAGCAAAAAGCGCTACGAAGAGGCAAAGATTTATATCGAACAAGCAATTCGTAATGACTCTACTCTGAGCAATGTTGTAAAGGAACACGCTGGTGATATCTATGCACAGACAGGCGATATAGAGAAAGCTCTTGAGTACTGGAGGAAAGCTCTCGATGGAAATAAGGAGAATGCGACATTGAGAAAGAAGATAGAACTAAAGAAATACATAGCAGAATGAAGAAAAACAAAGATATTACTTGTAAGCATGACTGCCCTAATCTTGGCATCATGTGGTACAAAGAAAGCCGTAGTGCAACAGAAACCTGTGCAGGATAATAAGGTTGCACAGCAGACAGCACCTGCTCCAAAGGATAACAAGATGGAGAGTCTTGTTGTCATGCAGCGTGTTGCTGACAATGCACTTTACCAAAAGAACCTCGTTTCAAACCTCACTTTTACGCTCAATGATGGGCGTAAGGATATTACCGTACCGGGTATTTTGCGTATGCGTAAGGATGAGGTTATCCGCTTGCAGTTGCTGATTCCAATTCTTCGTAGTGAGGTGGGACGCATCGAGTTTGCAAAGGATTACGTCCTCTTCATTGACCGCATCCATAAGCAGTATGTAAAGGCAAGCTACGATGAGGTAGGCTTCTTGCGTGATAATGGTATCAACTTCTATTCGCTTCAGTCACTCTTCTGGAATCAGGTGTTCATTCCTCGTCAGCAAAAGGTAAGCGAAGCAGACCTCTCACAGTTTACTGTTGATGAAAGCAAAGCACAGACAGAGGGTTCTACTCTGATAAGTCTTAAAGATGGAAAGATGGATTATCAGTGGTCGGTTAACCCTAAGAACAATCAGATCGTACTGACAACTGTTACTTATAACAGCAATGCTCATGGTGCTTCAAAGCTCTCATGGAGTTATGATGACTTTAAAGCATTTGGCTCAAAACTCTTCCCTGCAAGTCAGATGTTGACAATCAATACACCAAAGTTTGGACAGAAGCCAGCAAAGACACTTAAGGCAAGCTTTGATCTTGAGAGCTTCAGCGATGCCAGCGATTGGGAAGTTTTCACCACACCATCTGATAAGTACACAAAAGTAAGCGTAGAGGATATCCTCGGCAAACTAATGAACTTTTAAATGAAACGTCTTTCTTTATTATTCATATTGTCAATCATGTGTATGCTGAGTGTTTCTGCTCAGCATTCACGAAAGCATAGGAGACAGCATAAAGCGGTTGTCACTCAACCTGTTCAAACAAAATCTTCTGTAAAGGGGAAGGGTAAAAAGCTCTTGATGCGAAACAAAATAGCCCAGCAGAAGTTCCTGTAACTAACGTAAAAGGTCAGAAACAGGTAGCTGAGAAGCAGCAAACTCAAACCCAAGTAAAGGGTAAGCAACAGCATGGTAACGTACAACAACAGCAACTTGTCAATGGTCAGCAGCCTCAAGGCAAGGGTCAACCCGTTCAGGTTAAGGGTCAGTTAGTTGTACGTGGTAAGGCTGCTGCTCGCAATGCCAATGTTGGTAAGAAGGGTGCAAAGGGTCCTGCATACGTAACAACAGAGGAAATTAAAGGCTTGCAACAGCAAAACCAGAAGTTGCAACAAGAGATTTCGGAACACGAGGAGGAAATGAAAGTAAAGCAGAAGGACGTTGACGACCGTCTGCAAAAGATTGTTCGCCTTGATACTGAAATCGGTCAGCACAAGAGAACGATTGACACAATTGCCACAGACATCAAGGGTTTAGATACGAATATCGGTATTTTGAAAGGTCAGTTGGCTTCGCTTGAAGCACAGTTGGGCGAGCGTCGTGCTCGTTTCATTCGTTCAATGCGTTATATGGCACGTCATCGTAGTATTCAAGACAAGATGATGTTTGTCTTTTCAGCAAAGAACTTAACACAGATGTATCGTCGTCTTCGTTTTGTACGTGAGTATGCTGCCTACCAGCGTGCGCAGGGCGAACAGCTCAAAGCTAAGCAGTTGCAGGTAGATGAGAAGCATTCACAGTTGAAGCAGGTGCGTGTTAATAAGAGTAATCTTCTCTATAAAGACCGTCAGGTGCATGCTCAGATGGAACGTAAGCGTGTTGAACAGCAGACGGTTGTAACCTCTTTACAGAACGATCAGAAGGTTTTGCAGGGTGTTATCGCACAGCGTCGTCAACAGCAGCAGGCATTGAATGCACAGATTGACCGTCTCATTCAGATAGAAATACAGAAGGCGCGTGAACGTGCTATAGCAGAAGCAAAGGCGCAGGCTGCCGCTCGTGCCGCTGCTGCTAAGAAGCGTGCAGAGGAATTGGCACGTAAGAAGGCTGCTGCAGAAGCTGCCGCTCGTGAGAATGCTCGTCGTATTGCTGAGGCAAAAGAGCGTGAGGAGAAAGCTAAGGCTGCCGCTCGAGCCGCTGCTGAGGCTGCCGAGAAAGCTCGTCAGGAGGCTGCTGCTCGTGCTGCTGCTGCCCGTGCTGCCGCTGAAAAGGCACGTCAGGAAGCTTTGCAGAAGGAACGTGCTGCTGCTCGTGAACGTGCTATACGTAAGGTAGAGGAGCAGGAGGCTGCTGCTAAGGCTGCACAGGAAAAGGCTGAAGCTCGTGCTGCTGCCGAGCAGGCTCGTGCCGATCAGATGGCTCGTGAGGCTGAGGCAAGCCGTGTGGCTGCTGAACGTAAGGCTGATGCCGACCGTGAGCGAGCTGCTCGTGAGGCTGAAGCAGCGAGAGCATCTGCTGCTGAAAACAATGATATGCTTAGCTCAGCTGACCGCGCAATAACGGGTAATTTCGCTAATAACCGTGGTAGATTACCAATGCCATTGACAGGTCAGATTGTCAGTCACTTCGGTCAGTACAATGTGGCTGGTATGTCAAATATCCGTCTGAATAATGATGGTATCAACATCAAGGGTGCTCCTGGAGCAGCCGTTCGCAGTGTCTTTATGGGCGAGGTGAGTGGTGTGTTCATGGCAGGTGGTATGAGTGTTGTGATGATTCGTCATGGTATTTATATCTCTGTTTATGCTAACTTGGGTTCTGTTGGTGTCAGCAAGGGTCAGAAGGTTGGTACGGGACAGACCATCGGAACCGTTGGTAAGACGGGTATTCTTCAGTTCCAGTTGCGTAAGGAAACAGCTAAGCTGAATCCAGAGCAGTGGTTGCGCTGATAAGCATCTTATCTCTTATATTAATAATGTAGGCTTATTGAGTATAAAGTGACGATTTCTTGCCTCGTGTTTTATCGTCTTTCCAATCTCAATAGTACGTTATAATCTAAATTATCTTCATGAGAAGAAAACTTTCTTTTCATGAAGATAATTCTTTTTTATCATGAAGATAATTCTTTTTTTATCATGAAGATAATTCTTTTTTTATCATGAAGATAATTCTTCTTTAATAGCTATCTTGTAAAGCTTTTTGCCTCTTAATAGTTAGCTATAAACATCTTATTTTCCTCTTTGTAATATCTATAATGCTGCTTTCTTCTCATCATTAGCCGATGTGTTGATGCTTCGCACATATCGTGCTAAGGCTTCGCACATATCGTGCGGATGGTAAACACCAATGGTGCGGAGCATTAAACGCATCGAAATAGGTTATATAAATGGATTCAACTTATTGATGACAATTACACAGAAGATATTTCAGTAAATTCTTATTGTAAGTTTTTTTGGATTTCTAATTGGTACTTATGTAGGATATGTTTTGTTCTATAAAAGAAGATAATTGTTCTATTCTTCTTTATTTGATAGAGTGAAACCAAAAGGCTAAAATTGCAATTTAATATCTAATTTATTTTTTGCTTTGCGGATAAATGTTTATATTTGCAGAAAATAAAGTGCAATCAGCTATTTGAATAAAAAGACTTTCAGGCTTTTTATATATGCTGATTTGATGAAGATAAATTAGGAAACAATGCAGACAATCGGACATCTCTCTGTTCTTATTCACGAACAAGCAAAAAAATACGGTGCAAAACCAGCAATCACTTTCCGTAACTTTGGTAGCCTGGAGTGGAAGACTGTGTCATGGAATCAGTTCTCAATGCGCGTAAAGGAAGTATCAAATGCTCTCTTGAACCTCGGAATGAAGCCACAAGAGGCTATTGCCGTATTTTCTCAGAACTGTATTCATCATCTTTATACGGATTATGGTGCATACGGCGTACGTGTGATTAGCATTCCGTTCTATGCAACAAGTTCTGAGCAGCAGATACAATACATGATTCAAGATGCCAGCATTAAGTTTCTTTTCGTTGGCGAACAGGAGCAGTATGACAAAGCACGTCGTATTCAATCTCTTTGTCCTACACTGGAGCGTATCATTGTTTGATTCAAGTGTACGCCTTAGTCAGCATGATCCAAATTCTATTTATTTTGCAGACTTCTTGAAGTTAGGTGAGGGTTTTCCGCGTGAGGCAGAGGTAGAAGAGCGTTTGGCAACAGCAAACTATGATGATATTTGTAATATCCTTTACACAAGTGGTACCACTGGCGAGAGTAAGGGAGTTATCTTGACTTATAAGATGTATCAGGCAGCTATGGATGCCAATAGAAAGAGTGTGCCTGTAAATGAAAAAGACCGTGTTATCAACTTCCTGCCGTTCAGTCATGTCTTCGAGCGTGGTTGGGCTTGTTTGTCTCTCGCTGCGGGTGCTGAATTGATTGTAAACACTTATCCAAAGGAGATTCAGCAGAGTATGCGTGAGACGCATCCAACGTGTATGGCGTCTGTACCTCGTTTCTGGGAGAAGGTTTATGTGGCTGTAAAGGAGCGCATGGAGAAGTCCAGCATTGTTCAGCGTAAACTCTTCTATTATGCTCTGAACGTTGGTAGAAAGCGTAATATACAGTATCTGGCACGTGGAAAGCGTGTTCCTTTGGGGTTGGAGATGGAGTATAAGTTTGTCAATAAGACTGTGTTGAGCCTTGTGCGCAAGCAGTTAGGATTGGAGAACCCTCATATCTTCCCAACAGCAGGTGCATACGTTTCTCCAGAGATTGAAGAGTTTGTACATAGCATTGGAATTAACATGCTCGTTGGTTATGGATTGACAGAGAGTCTTGCAACCGTTACCTGTGATCATGATGGTCAGTCTTATACCGTTGGTTCTGTGGGTAGACCACTTCAAGGTATCGATATCAAGATTAGCGATGAAGGTGAGGTTCTGTTGAAGGGTCCTACGATTATGCCAGGTTACTTCCGTCGTGACAGTGCGAATGCAGAAGCTTTTGATAAGGATGGCTACTTCCATACTGGTGATGCTGGTTATATGAGGAATGGTGAGTTGTTCTTAAAAGAACGTATCAAAGATCTTTTCAAGACTTCGAATGGTAAGTATATTGCACCACAGATGGTGGAAGGTATGCTACTTGTTGATAAATTCATTGAGCAGGTTTCGGTTATTGCTGATCAGCGTAAGTTTGTTGCTGCTCTGATTGTTCCAGAGTTTTCTGTATTGGAAGAATGGGCAAAAGAAAATCATATTGAGTTCAAGGACCGTGAGGAGTTATGCCAGAATGAGCGTGTAAACGAGATGATGCGTGAGCGTATCGATACCTTACAGCAGCGTTTGGCATCATACGAGAAGATTAAACGTTTCACCCTTCTCCCTCACCATTTCTCAATGGAAAGCGGAGAGTTGACGAATACATTGAAGCTGAAACGTTCGGTTGTAAACCGTCGCTATCAGGATGTAATTGAAAAGATGTACGAGGAGTAGGGAGGTAAATGAGTTGCAGAGTTGATGAGTTGACGGGTTGACTCGTTAATTGTTAGGTGGCTTAGGCTGTATTTTACGAGCTTTATTAGGCTTGTTAGCTTCACAAGGCTTGTTAGCTCACTATTTCTACCAAATCTTCTAATCCCATTCCAACGATAAAAGAATAAAGATGATAACAGCAGATCAGCTAAAAGATATCCAAGAACGCACTGAAGCGTTGCATCGTTATCTTGATATTGACAAGAAACGAATCGAATTTGAGGAGGAACAACTCCGTACACAAGCCCCAGACTTCTGGGATGATCCAGCTCGTGCACAGGAGCAGATGAAGAAAGTTAAGGATATAGAGAAATGGGTCAAAGACTATGATAAAACTCGTGCGTTGGCTGATGAAGTTCAGTTAGCGTTCGATTTCTATAAAGATGAACTCGTTACTGAGGAGGAAGTTGACACCGCTTACGCTAAGGTTCTGAAGTTAATTGAAGGCTTAGAGCTTAAGAACATGCTTCGTCAAGAGGAAGACCCGATGGAGTGTGTGATGAAGATTAACTCTGGAGCGGGTGGTACGGAGAGTCAAGACTGGGCTTCTATGCTGATGCGTATGTATATGCGTTGGGGCGAAGCACAGGGATATCATGTGACTATCTCTGATATTCAAGAAGGCGATGAGGCTGGTATCAAGAGTGTAACAATGAAGTTTGAGGGCGGAGAGTATGCTTATGGCTATTTGAAGAGTGAGAATGGTGTACATCGTTTGGTACGTGTCAGTCCCTTTAATGCCCAAGGTAAGCGTATGACAAGCTTTGCCAGTGTCTTCGTTACGCCATTGGTAGACGACACTATTGAGGTATATGTTGACCCAGCTCGTGTTAGTTGGGACACCTTCCGTTCGAGCGGTGCGGGTGGACAGAACGTCAACAAGGTTGAGTCTGGAGTACGTCTACGCTATCAATATGAAGACCCTGACACTGGAGAACAGGAAGAAATCCTCATTGAGAATACGGAAACTCGCGACCAGCCAAAGAACCGTGCTAAGGCTATGCAGCTTTTGAAGTCACAGTTGTATGACCGTGCTATGAAGAAGCGCATGGAAGAACAAGCTAAGATTGAGGCTGGTAAGAAGAAGATAGAATGGGGTAGTCAGATTCGAAGTTACGTCTTTGATGACCGTCGTGTGAAGGATCACCGCACTAATTATCAGACTTCTGATGTAGATGGTGTGATGGATGGTAAGATTGATGACTTCATCAAGGCTTACCTCATGGAGTTCCCAACGGAGGAATAAAAAGTCTTTTGCGTCCCCACCGAAGGGTGGAAAGAGCCTAATGGGAAACGGTTTGGATAAAAGTAATTAAGATATAAAGTTACGATAATCCCACTGCTATCTAATAGACCCCCTCCTTTGGCGGAGTTTGGGGAGGTTTCTTCCCTTATTATTAATGATATACAACCTTTTAAAATAATATAACTATGAGCGAAAGAAGTAAAGTAAACCGTAAGGAAAGAGAACTTAAACAAGAAAAACAGGCTAAGCGAGTTATTACATGGTTGGCTGTGGTTTTGATAGCATTGAGCGTTCTTACAATCGTTATTGCATCAAATATCTAATAATAATCAGCGCTTTTATAATGGGCGACAGTTATCTTATTGATAGGTAACGGTCAATGATTATATTAATAATGGGATTCTCATGAGTGGATTAGAGATTGAAAGAAAGTTCTTAGTTCATAAGAATAAGGACTGGAAAGCATGCAAGTAGTTGTAGTCACATACAACAAGGATATTTTGCAGCAGTCAATACCGTTCGTGTTCGTATCAGAGATGATAAAGGCTATCTGACAATCAAAGGTCCATCACGTACAGGTGGTCTATCACGTTATGAGTTTGAAAAAGAGATTACACTGGAAGAAGCACAGCAGCTAATGCTTTTATGCGAGCCGGGTGTAATTGATAAGCATCGCTATCTTGTCCCTTTTGGTGGTCATACCTTCGAGATAGACGAGTTTCATGGGGATAATGAAGGACTCGTGTTGGCTGAGGTTGAGTTAGGTAGTGAGGATGAGTCGTTTGACAAGCCAGACTTTATAGGCTTGGAGGTGACGGGAAATCGTCACTTTTATAATTCTCAGATGCGTCGCAATCCATTTAAGCTTTGGCGCGATATCGTACCAGAAGAATACCGATAAGTAAGGCTATTGTCGAACCAATAGCGTCTGCGTAGAAGTCGAGCCATTCGCCACTTCGATTCCCATTTGTACAGTTGGACTGAAGAATCTCTATGAGTCCTCCCATAAGAACAGGTATTAACCAGACCCATACGACAATAAACTTGGGGCTGGGATACTTTGTTGTACGTATGTATTCAAGGCTTATGCTTAGTCCTAAAACTAAGTAGATAAGACTATGTGTCCACTTGTCTATAAACCTAACAGAACTCAGTGGAGTTTCAGGAATAGTCATAAAACACAATATCCAAGTTCCTATTACAATAATACAACTAAATGGATATTTAGTTAAGATGTGTTGTAATATATTCATATTTTACTTCTAATTTGATACAAAAGTAGAGATTTTTTCGTAAATTTGCGCATATATTCAAGTCAAATTTATATGGGTGAACAAAAAAGAGCAAAGTTTGGAAGCAAGTTAGGTATGATTCTTGCCACGGCAGGCGGTGCTGTCGGTTTGGGTAATGTGTGGCGTTTCCCTTATATGACAGGTCAGAATGGTGGTGCTGCTTTCATTCTTATCTATATCGGTTGTATCTTGTTGTTGGGCTTACCTTGCATGGTCAGCGAGTTTATTATCGGTCGTCATGCAGCCTCTAATACCGCACGTGCCTATACAAAGCTATCCAATGGAACAGCTTGGAAGTGGGTAGGTTACTTAGGGGTGCTCACAGGTTTCCTCATTACTGGCTATTATGCTGTGGTTTCAGGTTGGTGCTTGCAATATGGTGCAGCCTCTGTGTTGAATCATCTTCACGGTACACCAGATTATTTCAAGTCCTATTTTGCAGACTTCTCTACCAACCCATGGAAGCCAGTTCTATGGACAGTAATGATTCTACTTTTCACTCATTACGTTATCATTCATGGTGTTAGGGATGGTATTGAACGTGCATCAAAGATTCTGATGCCAGCACTTTTCGTGCTTTTGGTGGCTATTGTCATAGCATCTTGCCTTCTTCCAGGAGCAAGTAAGGGAATAGAATTCCTCTTGAAGCCCGATTTTAGTAAGGTGACGGGTGATGTCTTCCTTGGTGCTTTGGGACAATCATTCTATTCGATGAGTATTGCAATGGGTTGTATTTGTACCTACGCCTCTTATTATAGTCGTCACACAAAGTTGTTGAACTCAGCTGTACAGATTGGTATCATTGATACCTGCGTGGCTATTCTTGCTGGTTTGATGATTTTCCCAGCAGCATTCTCGGTGGGAGTAAGTCCTGACAGCGGACCATCGCTTATCTTTATCACACTTCCAAATGTCTTTGAACAGGCCTTTGCAAGTATGCCAGTGGTAGGATATATTATTTCAATGGCATTTTATCTATTGCTTTCAATGGCAGCGTTGACCTCTTTGATTTCCCTACACGAGGTGAGTACAGCCTTCTTCCAAGAGGAGTTGCACATCAGTCGTCCACGTGCTGCAATGATTGTTACGGCTGGTTGTTCGCTTATCGGTGCTGTCTGTTCGTTGTCGTTGGGCGAGTGGAGTTTCCTCAAGGTGGCAGGTGTCGACTTGTTTGATGTCTTCGATTTTGTTACAGGACAAATCTTCCTCCCTATTGGTGGACTTCTTACCTGCCTATTCATTGGCTGGTATGTACCTAAAAAGTTGGTTAAGGATGAGTTTACTAACTGGGGAACCACACGTGGTATCTTCTTTGGTACTTATTACTTCCTCATCCGTTTCGTCTGTCCGCTGGCTATTCTTGCTATCTTCCTACATCAGTTGGGAGTGTTCTAAGCCATTAGATAAGTAAGTTCCCTCTATCTTCTCTATCCTTAAAACGTCAGAAAAGAAGCTCTATACCAACCCTTCTCCAAGAGGAGAGGGGATTGGTAAATATCAAGAGAGGTCTTAATTTTCACCCTTAATCTACTACCTTTCATCACTTATTCATACTTAATAACTACCTGATCATTCTTTACTTCTATAAAAGAATCTCTTTTGAAGAAAAGAAAATGACTTAAATTCTACACACTATGAACCTAAAATCGATTTTCTATCTCCATCGTTCCGATCGAAAAGTGATACTAATACTCTTGCTGTTTATCGTTGGTAGTATTGGTTTGATTATCTTTGTTGGCAATCAGACAACGGAAACTTCAGTTGTAAAAAACGACAGTATAAGTTGGCTTAAGCCCAATTCTTTTTCCCATAAAGGACAGCTTCCTGCAGTTGAAACAGCTGAAGGTAAACAGCTATTTCCCCTTTGACCCGAATACGGCTACAGCCGAACAGTTGCAGCAGTTAGGCTTAGCCCCTTTCCAAGTGCGTAACATTATCAAGTATCGTTCTAAAGGAGGAGTCTATCATTCACCAATGGATTTCGCCAGACTCTATGGTCTTACGCGCAAGCAGTATCGAGAGTTAGAACCCTATATAACGATTGGTGATGATTACGAACCAGCCTCCACGCTCGCCTCTGTACAAGCTTATATTGCTCAAAAGGAAGCTGATAAGCAGGCTGCCCATGCTGCTTATGAAGCCTATAAGGCGCAAAACACGTATAAGTCTAACAAAGGTAATGATCGTGACACTCTTCGCTACCCATTGAAACTAAAAGCAGGAGAGCGTATCAACCTTGTTACTGCTGATACAACCCAGCTAAAGAAAGTCCCCGGTATAGGCTCAGGGTGGGCACGTACCATTCTCAGCTATGGTAAACGATTAGGTGGATACGTTGCTGTGGGACAACTGCAAGAGATAGAAGGATTCCCAGAAGAAAGTCTACCTTACTTCTCAATTGCTAACCCACAAACGGAGAAGATAAACCTAAATACCGCAACTCTTGGACAACTTCGCCAGCATCCTTATATGAACTTCTATCAGGCAAGGGCTATTTGTGATTATAGACGACTGAAAGGAAAACTTTCCAATCTCTCACAACTCCACTTATTAAAGGACTTTACTCCCGAATCAATCGAGCGTTTGCGTCCGTATGTTGCGTTTTAAGTAGTCATGTTTTATAAGCTATTGTTAGGCTCTGATAGAAACTCTTTACCATCTTTTTTCGTTGTGTTGATGCTCCGCACCATTGGTGCGGAGGCTTAACACCAATGGTGCGGGGCGTTAATTCGCTTGCTATATGTTGTTGGACCGAATCTAATCGTAATCCTCCTAACTGCTTGAACATTATTTCTGATAATAAAAAAAGACATTCATTGCTTTGCATTGTCTTTCATTTAGCTTACCTTTGCACTAAGAATAAAGTAAACGCAATGGATATACAGGAGATTTACAAGATTTACCAAGCTCATCCCGTCGTGACCACCGACAGTCGTAACTGTCCTAAAGGAAGTATTTTCTTGGCATTGAAGGGAGTTTCATTCGATGGTAATAAGTTTGCTGAAGCTGCTTTGGAAAAGGGCTGTAGCTATGCAATCATTGACGAAAAGGAATATGCAAAGGCTGGCGACGAGCGTTATATCCTCGTTGATGATGCCCTTGTTACATATAAGGAATTGGCACGCGAACATCGTCGTCAGTTCTCAATCCCTGTGATTGGTATTACAGGAACAAACGGAAAGACAACGAGCAAAGAACTTATCTCTGCTGTATTGGCTGAGAAATTCAATGTACATCATACGGAGGCGAACTATAATAACGATGTAGGTGTACCTCGTACCTTGCTTGACATTCGTCCAGAACATGAGATAGCTGTTGTCGAGATGGGTGCTTCTCATCCTGGTGACATCGAGAAATTAGTTACATACGTAGAGCCAACTTGCGGTTTGATAACCAATGTTGGACGTGCGCATCTGCAGGGTTTTGGTAGTTTTGAGGGCGTAAAGCAGACAAAGGGCGAACTCTATGATTTCCTTAAAGCTCATGGAAGTTTGCTTTTTCTCAACGAGAGTAACCCTGATTTGACAGAGATGGCAGAGCAGCGTGAGTTTGATCGTATCATAACTTACGGACAGGATGATACTGCTGACGTGCAAGGTAACGTTGTTAGCTGTGCGCCATGTTTGAAGTTTGAATGGCAATCATCAAGCCTTAACACCCAGCAACCATCATCGACTACCTACGAAGTTCAGACCCATCTCATTGGTTCTTACAACTTAGATAATATGTTGGCAGCCATTGCTATTGGTCTTCACTTTGGTGTTACGCCACAGCAAATCAACCATGCTTTGGAGAACTATGTACCTCATAACAATCGTTCACAGCTGACAGAGACAGCACATAACAAACTTATTGTGGACGCATATAATGCTAATCCATCCAGTATGGCTGCTGCAATAGAGAACTTTCAGTTGATGGATGTAGAGAATAAGATGGCTATCCTCGGCGATATGCGTGAACTTGGCGATGCGTCTGCAGAAGAACATCAGAAGGTTGTGGAACTATTGAAAGCCACAGATATTCGTAATGTGTGGTTGGTTGGAGAGGAGTTTGCTAAAACACAAACCGATTTTCGCAAGTTTAATGACATCGATGAGGTGAAGGCGGAGATAGCTCTTCATCGTCCAGACGACCATTATATCTTGATAAAAGGTAGTAATGGAATTAAGCTTTTTGAGCTTCCAGATTTGCTCTAAGAGATAAGAAAAACGATAACAAAGTCTATGTTAGTCCGAGAAAATAATTAACTTTGCATTCGTTTATAAAACAATCGGGATGTAGCGCAGTTGGTAGCGCACTACGTTCGGGACGTAGGGGTCGCCAGTTCGACTCTGGTCATCCCGACAGAAAAAGGGAAGAAGCCGTGTGGTTTCTTCCCTTTTTGGTTTTATTGGGCTAATTAGCCTAATTAGGCTTATTGGCCTTATAATCCTAATTGTTCATTATTCTCTTAGCTTTTCCCTGCAATCTTCGAGGATAGCCATCAACTCATCCATCTTTGTTGTGCGCAACATGGCGATGCGTGTCTTCTTAAATCAGGGATTCCTTTGAAGATTGGCGATGCTGCTAAGTGTCGGCGTGTATGCAGGATACCACGATGCTCGTCGATACGTTCCACATTTATGCGTAGCATCTCTTCAAGAATGTCAATCTTGTCATCTATTGTTAGCTGCTTCTCTCCTTGATTAAAGAGCCATGGACAACCAAAGGTAGCACGTCCAATCATCACAGCATCAACACCATAACGGTCGAACTTCTCGTGTGCTTCCTCAACACTCGTTACGTCACCATTACCTATGATGGAGATATGAATACGTGGATTGTTCTTCACCTCACCAATCAATGTCCAGTCAGCTTCGCCTGTGTACATCTGCGAACGGGTACGTCCATGAATCGTTAATGCCTGTATGCCACAGTCTTGCAATTGTTCTGCAAGGTCGGTAATAACCAAGTTGTCGTTGTCCCAACCTAATCGAGTCTTCACTGTGACAGGTGTGTTGACAGCCTTTACCACCTCTCTTGTGATGTCAAGTAGCAGTGGGATGTTCTTCAACATGCCAGAGCCAGCACCTTTGTTTGCCACCTTCTTCACCGGACAACCAAAGTTAATATCTATCACATCGGGCTTAACCTGTTCTACAATCTTGGCTGCTTCAACCATCGAAGCTACATCTCTGCCGTATATCTGTATTCCTACAGGGCGCTCACTATCATCAATGACTAATTTTGAAAGTGTCGACTTGATACTACGGATGACGGCATCAGCCGACACAAACTCCGTATATACCATGGCTGCACCGAATCGTTTGCACATCTTTCGGAAGCCAATATCTGTCACATCCTCCATTGGAGCCAAGAATAGTGGGCGTTCTCCCAAATCTATTGTTCCTATTTTCATAGGTGCAAAGGTAAGGAAAAGGGTTTGAATAGTAAAGGAGTAAGAAGGCAAAAAAGCAAAAGAAGGAAAAGTTTTTGCAAAGTAAAAGCGTTAGTTTTTAGAAGGTGTAAGGAGAAAAAATTGGTATGTTCTTATATACTTGTAACCATCTTTGCAACCCAGTTGCAAAACATAATCCTTATCTTTGCAGCAGAATATTAATGCAGTAACAGGTTTAAGATTATGAAAAAGAAACTTTTAAGAATCATTCTTACGGCTGTACTCCTTGCAGGAGCATGGCTTGTGGAGCATTTTGCAGCACTCCCAATGTGGCAGGTGCTGCTTGTTTATTTGGTTCCTTATCTGGTTATCAGTTATGATGTATTAGGTGAAGCGGTTGAGGGAATCATGGAAGGCGACCCTTTTGATGAGAATTTCCTTATGAGTATTGCAACTATCGGAGCATTGCTCATCGGTTTTCTTCCTAATGCTGAACCACAGTTTATCGAGGGAGTCTTTGTGATGTTGTTCTTCCAATTGGGCGAACTCTTTGAGCATTATGCGGAAGACAAGGCGCGCGACTCCATCTCTGAGCTGATGGATATTCGTCCTGATGTAGCCAACGTGGAGCGAAATGGAGTGGTAAAGAGCGTAAGTCCAGAGGAAGTGACGATTGGTGAGACTGTGATTGTTAAACCCGGAGAGAAGATACCATTAGATGGAAGGGTACTTGAGGGCGCTTCCAGCTTGAATACTGTGGCCCTTACGGGTGAGAGTATGCCACGTGATGTAAGTGTGGGCATGGAGGTTATCTCTGGTTGTGTTAACCTTTCGGGTGTGTTAAAGGTGCAAGTTGAAAAGGCATATAGCGAGTCTACCGCTGCAAAGATTATCCAACTCGTCGAAGAAGCAGGTGATAACAAGTCACGCAGTGAGTCTTTCATTCGTCGTTTTGCACGTGTCTATACCCCTATCGTGGTGATTGCCGCCCTTGCTTTGGCTGTTATTCCTCCGTTCTTCTATGATAGTTACGCACCAGCCTTTGGTGTTTGGCTTTATCGTGCACTGACCTTCTTGGTTGTAAGTTGCCCATGTGCTTTGGTTATTTCTATTCCACTTACCTTCTTTGCAGGAATCGGTGGGGCTTCTCATAAGGGAATCCTTATCAAGGGTGGTAACTATATGGATGCTTTGGCAAAGCTCTCTACGGTGGTATTCGATAAGACTGGAACCTTGACACGTGGTACTTTTGATGTTGAGGCTATCCATCCAGAGAAACTCTCTGAGCATGAGTTGCTTCATTTGGCAGCCCATGTTGAACGTTATTCTACCCATCCAATTGCCCTTGCCCTCCGTATGTCATATACAGATGAAAAGGATAATTGTACAGTTGAAGATATACAAGAAACAGCGGGACAGGGCATTACTGCTACTGTTAATGGTAAGACGGTAAGCGTTGGAAATGACCGCTTAATGGCTACACTTAATATTATACTTCCTACTTGCGAACGTTGTGCGAGCCATGTGGGTACGATTGTTCACGTTGCGATTGATGGTGAATATGCAGGCCATATCGTTATCTCTGACCAGCTGAAGGCTGATGCTGTGAAAGCAATAGAGTTTCTGAAGCAGTTGGGGGTTAGCAAGACAGTGATGTTGAGCGGCGACAAGAGGGAAGTTGTTGAGCAAATTGCTGAGCAGACAAAGGTGACGGAATACTATGCCGAACTGCTCCCTGCTGATAAGGTTAGCCACATTGAGCGTCTTATTAAAGAGAAGAATACAGATGAAACAATAGCCTTTGTTGGTGATGGAATCAATGATGCACCAGTGTTGGCACGTGCTGATGTGGGTATTGCTATGGGTGCTTTGGGTAGTGATGCAGCCATTGAAGCAGCAGATGTTGTGTTGATGGATGATAAACCTTCAAAGATTGCACTTGCTATAGAACTCTCACGTCGTACTATCTTTATAGCAAAGGAGAACGCATGGTTGCTATCGGTATCAAAGTTGCGGTCCTTCTCCTTGCTACCTTTGGAATGGCAAGCATGGGATTAGCCGTCTTTGCTGATGTTGGTGTTATGGTTCTTGCCGTTCTTAATGCGATGAGAGCAAGGTAAGAATAAGCTGTTTCCGAATTATTTTCATGAAAATAAATATTTTTCTTCGTGAAAATAAATATTTATTTTCATGAAAATAATTTCTTTTTTTACATGAAAATAATTTGGCATCTGTCGTAAAGTCGCTACGCAGATGCCTTTTTTTAATAGTGTGAAACGCATGCTTTGATAAAGCAATGGAGTGTTCTTTTGGGGCTTATTCGACATTCCGAGCGATACTACTATTGAACTTTATGGCATAAAGCTCTGCTCTTCTTTAGGATTCTTCGTGGTCAATAGGTTTTCTTGCGCTTAATGACTCAGTGTGTGTGCACCATCCGCACCATTGGTGCTGTGCCTTCGCACGTTGATAAAACATGAACTCTTTCACTCTTAAACAATGTTACAACTATCTGTTTTTACGATAAAAATAATTACGGAAAATGCTAAATAAGAAAACTTTTGTGTAAGTTTGCAGTATCGAAGTGATTGTTATGCAGATACGACTTGTTCTATTTTTCTTGTGGCTTTTGCTACCACTCTCGTCACTTCAAGCACAGAAAGTGCTGGTATGTGATGGGGCTACGCGCTTTCCAATACGTGATGTGTTGGTCAGTGTGGATGGGAAGAATGTGGGACTTACTACATGGCAAGGAATCATTAACCTGCCTGATTCATTTCAAACAGCTACCTTCAAAAAGAAAGGTTATGCCCCAGAGAAACTGTATCGGAGTGAAGTTTTGCGTGATACTGTCTTCCTTTTTCCTGCTGAACATTATCTTGATGAAGTCGTAGTGATTGGAAAACAGGTTGTTGATGGGCGTGAACTCTTAAAGAAGATGCCGAAACGAGACATCTTAGAGAAGAAACCATCCCATTCTCTTCAAGAGTTTGATTTAGGGCTTATGCTTGACAAGCGGTTACGCAGAGACCGTAGGCATGTTGAGAAGCTACGTGAAGTTTTCAAGAAAATGGATGGCTTGGACGATAAGGAAGACCCTATCCTCAAAGCTTATCGATTGACACAGCAGGAGTTAAAAGCTGATTCTATCCAGAAAAAGAATGAGATAAAAGACCATAAAAAGTAGTCTTTAGTGTGAATATAGGTTAAATGTAGGGTTGTTAAAGCAGTCTTTTTGTATAGTTTGCTTGACTTTTAGAAAAGTAAGTGTTACTTTTGTGGCGTGATAGATATCTTGTCTTATTAATTTAAAAAAAGCTACTTTATGAAAAACAGATTATCTTTTACCCCACATCTTTAGGAAGGTTGGTTGGTTTATTTTTTTATCCCTTGTAGTGTCATGATTATGGTTTCTTGGTTAGGTATTAATGACTGGTTTAATGATGACAGACTGAGTTTTATTACCTTACACATTGGAAACTTGAGTTTCTTTGCTCCAGAACAAGAGGGACGTTCTTTCTTCTATTTTGCGCGGGAAGACATGTTTTCAGAAATTATTTACTGTTTGACCTTTATCTCTCTATATATGATAGCATTTTCAAAGGAAAGAGTTGAGGATGAATATGTTGAACATCTCCGTATGCGTTCATTAGTATGGGCACTGAAAGTAAATACGATTTTCTTTGTAATCTTCACGTGGTTCTGCTTTGGTATGGTTTATATCACGTTGTTAATGCTATCAATGTTCAGCATATTTCTGCTGTTTCACTTCCGTTTTCTTTACGAACTACATAAAAGAAGAATAGATAATGAAGAATAATATAAGAGTAGAGCGGGCTATCAAACGCATGACTCAAGCTCAATTAGCAGAACTTATAGGGGTGTCCCGTCAAACGATTGTCGCTATCGAAAGCGAGAAGTATGTTCCCTCAACAGTTCTCAGTTTGAAGATTGCACGTGTTTTTGATAAGCGTGTAGATGATATTTTTGAACTTGAAGAAGGCGATTAAAGTCTTGTATTTATAATCCCTTATTTTCGATATCATCGGTAATCATAATTATGAATTGTGAATTATGCATTATGAATTATCAAAGTAATCATAATTATGAATTCTGAATTGTGAATTCTGAATTAAAAGAAAAAAGTCCGATGGGCAAGGTGAAGAAATATCACACTTGCCTCATCGGGCTCAACATATACTCAAGTCAGAGAAGATATTACTATTATATCACGCCACGGATACGGTCGTCAAAGGCCGAAAGGGCAGCCTTTGCACCTTCTCCCATAGCGATTGTAATCTGTTTGTAAGGTACCGTTGTAACATCACCAGCAGCATATACGCCACTTAGATTAGTGCGGTTGGTTGCGTCAACGATAATTTCATTGCGAGGAGTTACCTCTACTTGATCCTTGAAAGCATCGCTGTTTGGCGATAAGCCAATCTGAACAAAGACACCATCTAAGACTATTTCGCGCTCTTCGTCATTGGTACGGTCTTTCACTTTGATACCCGATAGCTTCTGACCATCACCTAAGAGGGCTGTTGTCTGGGTAGAAAGGAACACCTCAACATTAGGCAGACTGGCTACTTTCTGCTGTAGAACCTCATCGGCACGCATAGCATCAGCAAACTCAAGAACAGTTACGTGGCGGCAGATACCAGCCAAGTCAATGGCTGCTTCGATACCAGAGTTACCACCACCGATGACTGCTACATCCTTACCTTTGTAGAAAGGACCATCGCAATGAGGGCAGAAATGCTCACCATGACCGATATATTTGTCCTCATCAGGCAGACCAAGACGGCGCCAGCTTGCACCTGTTGCAATCACAACAGCTGGTGCGGTGAAGGTTTCGCCACCACGAACAGAAACAGTCTTAATAGCCTCTTTCAAGTTGGTAGAAACCACTTTGCGGTTGTCGAATACGTCGATTGAATAATCATTGATATGGGTACGGAGGTCAGCAGCAAGCTGTGTACCTGTTGTTTTGGTGACAGAGATAAGGTTTTCTATGCCTGTTGTATCATTTACCTGTCCTCCAATGCGCTCTGCAACAATAGCTACACGCAAGCCTTTGCGGGCAGAGTAGATAGCAGAAGATGCTCCAGCAGGACCACCACCGAGTACGATAACATCATATTCACGTACTGTCTGCACAGCATTCTCATCGTGATCGGTGCCTACCTTGTCCTCTAACTCCTGCAAAAGGATTCCGAGATCGCCACGACCAGTATGCAATGGCTCCCCATTAACGTACACAGAAGGTACGCCTTGTATGTTTAAACGTTGTATTTCGTCTTGATATAGACCGCCGTCAACCATCTCATTGCTGATATTTGGGTTGATAAGCGCCATTACGTTGAGTGCCTGAACAACGTCAGGACAGTTTGTACAGGTGAGAGATACGTAAGTCTGAAGGCGGATTTCACCCTTTAATGACTTGATACGTGCAGCAATCGCCTCGTCAGGAAGGTTCTTACCCTGTCCGTCAGTATTGAGGACAGCAAGGAGCAACGAGGTAAACTCGTGTCCGTTTGGTATGCCACGGAAGCTGATACCAGTTTCTTCACCATTGCGAAGGATACTAAACGAGAACTGTTCTCCTTCCTTATAAACTGTCTTAATCTTGTCAGAAGTAGAGGCAATATCCTCTACGAAGGAAGAGAACTCTGCTGAGTTTTCGTCATTGCTGTTGCGGGTTACGCTAAGTGTTATATCAGATGAGAGCGAAGCAAAGACGCCTTTCACCTGTTCGAGTATGTTTGAATCTAACATGGGTTTGTATATTTCTCTCCTTATTAATAAAAAAGTGGAGAGATAAAGTCCGAGACTTATCTCTCCACCATAACTTCTATGACACTTTATGTCTGTTATTACAGAAACTAAGTCTTAGAGCTTACCTACGAGGTCGATGCTTGGCTTCAATGTCTCGCCACCCTTCTTCCACTTAGCTGGGCAAACCTCACCCTCGTGAGAAGCAACGAACAAAGCAGCTTCAACCTTACGAACGAGCTCATCAGCGTTACGACCGATGCTGTTGTCTTGGATTTCAGCAATCTTAACGAGACCCTCTGGGTTTACGAGGAATGTACCACGGTAAGCCAGCCCCTCGTCCTCTTTGTATACACCGAAGCCACGGCTCAATACGCCTGTTGGGTCAGCGAGCATAGCGTACTTAATCTTCTTGATTGTCTCAGAAGCATCGTGCCATGCCTTGTGTACGAAGTGAGTATCAGTACTTACTGAGAATACCTCTACACCAAGACCCTTGAGCTGCTCGTACTTGTCAGCCAAATCCTCCAACTCTGTAGGACATACGAAAGTGAAGTCAGCTGGATAGAAGAAGAAGAGCGCCCATTTGCCCTCGATATCCTTACTTGAAACGGTCTTAAACTGTCCGTCCTGGAAAGCCTGAACGGTAAACTCTGGTGCGTGTGCATTGATAATTGGTTCCATATCTTCTTAAAACTATTTATGTGATAAATTATTTTTGTTTCGTAATGCAAAGTTAGTATTTGTAATTATTACAGCCAATAGATAAAATCTATATGCTGATTAATAAAATCTATCAAGCTTATTACCAGTGCTGATTATCAATGAGTTGTATTCGTCTATTTGGTAAATTAAAAGATTACCTTCAACTAAAAAATATATTAAACATATACTTATGCAATGCAATAATGAATTGAAAGCAATCGTATTGTCTTTGAAACGTAAGATGAATAAGCTAAGAACAACTCTTACTTCATAGCAAGTTGTTGTCAATAGAATCATATATAATAAGGTTGTCAACCTTTAATACGCTTTGTGCTCAGCCTCCGCACGCTTTGTGTTCAGCCTCCGCACCACATGTGCGGGGCGTTAGCACACTTAGTGTGTGGTGGCTTGTTGGTTGTTGGGTGATGGTTGTTAGGAGGTGAGGAATACTGATATGAAACTTATAAGGTGGTGAAGTTTAATACTTATTTATGGTGATTAAGGTCGTATATACTCACTATAAAGGATGAAAAAGAGCTATATAAAGCATAAAAACACGATGATAACACGGCTATTCGGCTTTTTTTATCTATTTTTGCCATAGTCTATATATGGTATTAGAAGAATGACACTACAACAATTAGAATATGTAATGGCAGTTTATCGGCTCAAGCATTTTGCAAAGGCAGCTGATGATTGCTATGTCACACAGCCAACACTTAGTTCGATGATTCAAAAATTGGAAGACGAATTAGGTGTGAAAATCTTTGACCGTAAGCGTCAACCGATACAGCCAACACAATCAGGAATGAAGGTGATAGAGGAGGCTTGGAAAGTGCTTAATCGTGCAAAGAAACTTAAACAAGTTATTGACGAGGAACGTCAGGTGCTTACGGGTACCTTTGAGGTGGGTGTGCTGCCAACCATCGCACCTTACCTTATTCCACGTTTCTTCCCTCAGTTGATGAACGAACATCCAGAGATGGATGTGCGAATTACGGAAATGAAGACTGAGGAGATGCGCAGAGCACTTCGTCGGGGCGATATAGATGCTGGTATCTTGGCACGTGTCGACGGATTGGAGGAGATGTCGTGTACACCGCTTTATCGTGAACAGTTCTTCGGTTATGTAGCAGAAGGCGACCCATTGTTTGAGAAGGAGTTTATTCGTCCTGCTGATTTGTCAGGAGAGTATTTGTGGTTGTTGGACGAAGGACATTGTTTCCGTGACCAGTTGGTGAAGTTCTGCCAGCTGAAGTCAGCTGCCTTGAGTAAGAAGAGCTATAATTTAGGAAGCATAGAAACCTTTATGCGTATCGTAGAGCATGGTAAGGGAGTAACTTTCATACCACAGCTTGCCCTCTCACAGCTCACAAAGGAGCAGCATCGCCTTGTGCGTCCATTTGCTCATCCAGTGCCTTCTCGTGAGATAATACTGATGACTTCGCCTAACTTCATTCGTCATACATTGCTCCGTATGCTTGCAGATAGAATCAAAGAGTCCTTACCTGATGCGTTTCAAAGTTAAATCTTAATAGCTTTCCTTTGGGAAGTAATAGGAATAAAAATAGCGTTACATATTATATTTTTATTATCTTTGCAATGATAAGATGTCAATTTATAGGCATAGGTATTATAAATTCATTTGATATGAAAATCAATTCAAAGCGCCCCAGCGAACAGTATTCTAATTTTAATCTTAAAGATTTCTTTAGTATGAATATTTCGAAAAAGTTATTGATTCCTGCAGCCTTTGCAGCCTTTCTTTGTGTCATCGGATTTGCTTTCTTCTCATTTGTGAACCCTTCATACGACCAAGAAGCAGCGTTAAAGATGAAACCTATCTTCTTTGGTAGTACACGTGTTGCTGACGACCCAGTAAATTCAATCACTCTGATAGCACCAACAACGACTGCTGTCTACTTTAATATCTTACCACAGAAGATGCAGTTCCAGTTTGATGACTTGCTCTCAAATGACAATACTCCACTTGATGTTAATATGTATATGATTATCCAAGTGAAGAAAGGGCAGACCCCTGACTTGCTGAGAAACTATGGAGAAAACTGGTTTGAGAACTTCATTGAGCCTTATTTCCGCAATAAGGTACGTGAGTATGTATCCTCTTGTTCACCATTCGACTTGATGAGTAATCGTGAGGTGCTTGCTAAGTTTGACGACCGTATCAAGCAATCTATGCGCCAATATGTTGCTTCTTTATCAAAAAAGGCAAACTTCCCTATTGATATTCAGCAGGTGATTACCGATCGTGTGATGCCTAACAAGGAGCAGTTGGAGGAAATGAACAAGACTGCTGCAAGCATTCAGGCTAAGCAGACACAGGAGAAACGTGCCGAAATGGAGCTTGCACGTGCAAAGGCCGAGCGTAATAAGGCGGTGGCTGACAAGGCTTATATGACAGAGTTGAACCTCTCGCCAGCACAGTTTATTCAGTTGCGTGCATGGGATGTTATCGAGAAGAAGAATGGTGCTAATATAGACGTTCTCTTCGGAGGAGGTGAAACACCGATGTGGAATATCCGTCGATAAGTAGAGATGCGGAAAGAAATAAATATTAATCCATTCGTGTGTTTGAAGATAATAGTAGGCTAAGTCGGTGATGATAGTATTGCTGTAAAGGCTTGTATTGCTTTCTTTTATAAGAAAGGTGTGCTTTATGTGCGAATTATTTTCATGAAAATAAATATTTTTGTTCATGAAGAAAAATATTTCTTCTCACGTAAATAATTATTTTTTTTCATGAAAATAATTCTCCAAAGGAAGCAAAGTGCGCATCTGAGGGAACATTCATAGTAAATAACAAAGAGGTGATTGCCATGCTGGCAACCACCTCTTTGTTTCTTTATACTGTTTAGATTATAGCCTGATAGAGTAGTTTAATAGGTACTATATTCAAGCTTATGCTAATCTATCTCTTTGTGTTGTAGACTTATTTCAACTTAGCCTCAAGGTTCTTCAGCATATCAACAGTCATCGCGTCGAGGTCATACTGAGGCTTCCAATCCCATTCAGCACGTGCGCAACTGTCGTCAAGGCTGTCTGGCCAACTGTCAGCAATACCCTGCTTTGAGCGGATCTACGTCGTATTCCATCTCAAACTCTGGCTTGTAACGCTTGATAGCATTGAAGATTTCTTCAGGGTCGAAGCTCATAGAAGCAATGTTGAAACCATTGCGATGAACCAAACGTGTTGGGTCAGCTTCCATCAATGAGATAGCTGCATGCAAACCATCTGGCATGTACATCATGTCCATCAGTGTTCCCTTCTTGATAGGGCACACGAACTTCTCACCACGAACAGCAGCGTAATAGATGTCAACTGCATAGTCAGTAGTACCACCACCCGGAGGCGTTACATAGGAAATCAAACCTGGGAAACGTACTGAGCGAGTGTCAACACCGTACTTCTTAAAGTAGTAGTCGCTGAGCAACTCTGTGGTAACCTTTGACACACCATAGATTGTTTCAGGACGCTGAACAGTGTCCTGTGGCGTCAGTGTGTGAGGTGTACTCAAACCAAATGAACCGATAGAACTTGGAGTAAAGACCGCACAATTGTTCTCACGCGCTACTTCCAAGATGTTCCACAGACCGTCAATACCGATTTTCCAAGCCAGTTGTGGTTTCTTTTCTGCTACTACCGAGAGTAATGCAGCAAGGTTGTAGATGGTGTCAATGTTGTACTTTTTTACAATATCGGCAATCATCTCTGGGTTAGTAACGTCGGCTTCTGCTGATGGGCCGCCTTCTTTCAGTTCACCTTTAGGTTCTGCTCCTTTAATGTAACCAGCAACAATGCTGTCGTTTCCATAACGTTTTCTAAGTTCTCTGGTAAGCTCCGAGCCAATTTGACCAGTAGAGCCTATGACCAAAACATTTTTCATAAATATTGTTAAGCTTAAATATAACTGGTTGCAAAGTAAGCATATTTTTTGTTGATAACGCACTATTAGGTATTAAAAATTATTAAAAAAATAAGTCATCACGTAAAAAAACCTCCTCAACCTCCTTTTTTTCTCAATTTTTTTATAAGTTACTTTTGCCTACTAATAAATAAAAATCTAATGTTATGTACGGTAAGATGAAAGAACATCTCAGTAATACACTTGCTGAGATTAAAGAAGCAGGACTTTACAAAGAGGAAAGAATCATTGAGAGTCCTCAAAGTGCGGCAATCAAAGTAAAAGGCAAGGAAGTTTTGAACTTCTGTGCTAACAACTATCTTGGTCTTTCTAATCATCCACGTTTGATTGAAGGTGCTAAGAAGATGATGGACAAGCGAGGATTCGGTATGTCCTCTGTTCGTTTTATCTGTGGAACACAGGACAGCCACAAGGAACTTGAGACTGCAATCTCTGACTACTTCAAGACTGAAGACACTATTCTCTATGCTGCTTGCTTTGACGCTAATGGTGGAGTCTTTGAGCCATTGCTCACTGATCAGGATGCTATCATCTCTGATGCGCTCAACCATGCCTCCATTATTGATGGTGTACGCCTTTGTAAGGCGAAGCGTTATCGCTATGCGAATGCCGATATGGCAGACCTTGAGCGTTGTTTGCAGGAGGCACAGGAACAGCGTTTCCGTATCATCGTTACTGATGGTGTGTTCTCAATGGACGGTAACGTTGCTCCAGTTGACAAGATTTGCGACCTCGCTGAGAAGTATAATGCTCTCGTGATGGTTGATGAGTCTCACTCTGCTGGTGTTGTTGGTGCTACTGGTCATGGTGTAAGCGAACTCTGTAAGACCTATGATCGTGTGGATATCTACACAGGTACTCTTGGTAAAGCATTTGGTGGTGCGCTCGGTGGCTTTACTACTGGCCGTAAGGAAATCATTGACATGCTTCGTCAGCGCAGTCGTCCTTACCTCTTCTCTAACTCACTTGCACCATGTATTATCGGTGCCAGCATTGAGTATTTAAGATATTGAAGGAGAGCAATGAGCTTCATGACAAGTTGGTTGAGAACGTTAACTACTTCCGTGACAAGATGATGGCTGCTGGTTTTGATATTAAACCAACCCAAAGTGCTATCTGTGCGGTAATGCTTTACGATGCTAAGTTGTCTCAGGTATATGCTGCTAAGCTCCTTGAAGAGGGTATCTATGTAACTGGTTTCTATTATCCAGTAGTACCAAAGGGCGAGGCTCGTATTCGTGTTCAGCTCTCAGCAGGTCATAACCGTGAGCAGCTTGACAAGTGTATTGAGGCTTTCATCAAGATTGGTAAGGAACTTGGTGTATTGAAATAGTCTACTTGTAGACACTGATTAGTAGTCAGCACCATTGGTGCTCAGCGTCAGCACGTGTGGTGCTGTTGGTAAGCACCACATGTGCGGAGTACGAATAGATTATTAAAAGATAGAAAAAGAGCGAGTGCCGGGATAGGTACTCGCTCTTTGTTATAGGATAGTTGTTTATCGGATAACGCTTGTATATTGTCCTCCTTGTGTGGTGATGCGCACCACGTAGGTTCCCTTTGGAACGGAGAGGGTAAGGTTGTCAGTATCATTTGCTACACTGCTTGCTACTAACATTCCATTCATACCATATATCTCTACACACTTCAAGCCCTGTTGTTGTACGTATAAGCGTCCGTCAACGAATTGTAATGTCGGTTTGATGCTCACTTCTTCCACACCATTTGTCACATCCTCAGGATATTTGTCATACGGTCCATTGATGAGAGAAAGGTAAGGGGATTTCGTAGACGCTGGTACTAAATCAACGTTCTTACCATCTACCACACCAATTAATGCCAATCGATAGCGGCGGTTGTTGATGAGTTTCTCAGTCTTAGGGTCAATCCAATCGCTGGTTATCAGTGTCATCTTGCCTGCTTGTGTGAGGTCAACCTGTAGCGGCTTTTTCATCAATGGGATTGACATACCCGTCACTGTGTCGATGAGATAGAGTGTTAGGCTACCCTTGTACTGTACATTTTTTGCAAGGATAGCAATACAACTCACTCTGAATGTTGGGCTTCTGGAAACATCAAAGTTTTCCAAAGGCACACTTCCTTCCTCATTATCTTGAGCGAAAATAGTCAGTCTTGAGAAGAGGTCAGTGCGCTTTCCATCCTCAATCGTCAGTGAGTAAGGTTCTTGTGAAACCTTCTCACGCACCTGACAGCTTTCATTGTCGGTATTGGTGATGGTCGTGCGCAGGTTATACTTGCCTGAAGCAATGTCGAAAGGAAGGTTGAATGGCAGTTTGACACGTGTCGTCGTGTAGACATCAAAGTCTATCACCTCATCCGTCTGTGTGGTATAAACTACCTTATTCTCACTGTTGATAAGTTCAACTTTTACGGTTCCATTGAAGAAATTAGCATCTAATTTGCGGATGTTTAGACGGAGTATGTTTGGCTCACCTGGCATTACTTGTTGTCAAACTCTGGGTCGGTTGTAAGCTGGTAAGCCGTTGTTGTCGATGGCAACTCTAAGTAACTGATATTGCCGTTCTCCACCTTCATCACGATACGTGGTGCCTTCTTCATACGTGCCCAAGTGCCGAGAGTTCCGTTATCCTGCATTCGTGCTGCAATAGGATAGAGTGAATAAGTGCCATTTGTTAAAGTGGTAAAGTCGAGTGTGAAGGTTATCTTATCATCTATCACACCTCCAGAAACCCACTTACCTTCGTTAAATATAAATCGGTCCTTGGTAAATATCTCTCTTCCATTCTGTCCATAAGGTGTTACCTTTACCAGTTTTCCCTCTTGGTCATAGACTCCTAAACCAATGTCGCCCACAAGTTCGCTTTGACTCTGGTTGATAAACCTTGAATACATCACCTTAGCAGTAGCGGATAAGGTCGTAGGAGTATTGCCAACAAACGCCATGTCACTTCCGTAATCAAAATTGATATTAGGTGACTGATACGCAATGTCAGCATCAATCTTTGGTGTACCAGGCTTATTAGGGTGTATCGCAATGACATGAAGTCGGCGGTTGAAGCTATGCTGTGCACCATTAAACTCGCTACCAGTAGATGTAACATTCAAGGTAGCAAGCGAGTAATAGCCATCTGCCTGACCATTCCATCCAAAGTTCATGTGGAACTTATCGTCCTCATCAAAGCCATCGCAAACCCACGCATGACCCGCTCCATTCTTTGAATCACCTGATATATAGAGTGGGAAACCATTGCGGAGTTCTTTCTTGACAATCTCGATAAAGTTGGAAACTCCCTCGTATGATCTTGTTACCATTGAGGCATCATAGTCGAAGTAATTGCGCAAAGCACGTTCAGCCATATAACTCTGTGTACCACTTGCACCATCAGTGTACTGCATATTGGTAGCAATACCTACATCGTTCATCAGCAATGCCACCGCATCTTCCTGTTGTGCAGTAATGTTTCTACGGTTATAATTCGGTAGCATATTATCCCAATCATAACGTGACTGTGTGAAATCGGCAGAGCGTACAGTGTTATCAAACTTCACCGTATAGCTTTCTTGTCCCTTTCCTTGTGCTGGCCATTTATGGAAATACATCACTTGTGCAACCGCAGTAGCTACGCACCCCGTCATGTAACGGGTCTGCTTGCTGTATGGATAGTCCTGTCCCCACTTACTTTTCAGCAATGGCTGTACGGCATCAGTTGTCTTTGTTGCTGCTCCTGCACGTGTGGTAAGAGCTTTGTTTTTCCTCAACTCCTCATATACCTGTCGATAAGTATCAAAGAGATAACGTGCTTCGGGATTAAGGTTAGCCATATCAATCGATGCCTCGTTGCTGTAAGCCAACACCTCACCCATCTTGTCATCGCCCGCAACGACAACAAAGCCTTTGCCAGCATCATCGTTAAAAACATAGTAAGGTTGTTGTGTTGCAGTTGCAGCAGCACGTGTTTTTAAGTTTTGGGCAGCCTTTTTGCTTACATTTACATACGTTCTTGCAATGCGCAAAGCAGTGTTGAAATCAACATCTTCTGCGTAGTTGGCTGTTGCAGAAAGTAGGAGGGAAAGAGCGAGAAAACTTCTTTTCAATAGAGTATTCTGTGCTGAAAAGACAGTTCTTTTATTGTCAAATTGAAATATTGAATTTATCATATCAGGTTTATAACAATGAATTATAGGCTACAAAGATACACTATTTTTTTGATTTTTTTCTATATATATTAGGAACAGATTGTGGGTTAATATATTGATATAAAGCTGATATTGATGTGTAATCAAGTTTTAAGACTTATACACTTGCATGGAATCTCTATCCCAAATTGATACTATGTCAATCCATAATCTACAAATAACTGATTCCTAATTAGCCTAATTAGGCTAATTAGCTTAATAGGTCCAATTGGACTAATAATTTGTTGTTTTGTCATAATTTTTTTCACGTCATGATTTTAAATACATGCTCTTTTGGCCTCTAAAAGACGCCTAATAGGCTTTCAAAAGATGCCCTTTAAGACCCTTACTAACGCCCTTTTGAAGTCTAATTAAGCACCTTTTACTTTACTGTTTTATAACTAACTGATTTCCTTTTGGTTACAAACCTTCCTTTTGTGAGTGTTTTTCGCTTATTTACAATGGTTTTATTCGAAATTATGTAATGATTTTTCAAAGTGTTATCGGTGGATTTTCGGGTATTATAAAGATAAGTTTTTCTGTGTCAGAAGATAAGAAAAAAGTAGATAGTTGATAGTCTTACCTATGTCTTTATATAGGCTTGTTGTTTGTGTTTTATTGCAGATGAAAACGCAGTAAAACATAAATGTAAAACGAATTCAGCTTATAGTGTTATAAAGTAATCTGCTTATTGATCTTTCCTCTATAAGTGTTGATATTCAAATAGATTGCATCATTCTGTTTAAAACCAGTCAAAGGAATACTTGTAAAGATACGTCTGCTATAATATTCTGGTACTCCATTCTGGTGATGATGTAGTCGGAGGTAGAATGCGCGGCCGCCAGAAGGAAGTTGTTTGATGGAATCACAGACAATAGCTAAGTTTTGAATAGCCTTTTTGTCTTCTGTTTTTCCTGTCTTCAAAGTGAGGGCAAGGTTGAGATACTTACGACTCTTGCTCATCCAGATACTTTCAAAACCAACGGGGTCGGTGTACACTATTGGGAAGTCAAGTGCCAAACGTGGACGTAAGACCGCAACAGGACTGATGGCAAATGACGACGTTACGCCATTCTCCACCTTATTATAATACAGCAAGGCACGATAGGTTGTGTCGCCCTTTGTCGCCCATAGTTCTTTTACTGCAGGTTTTAAGGTCAGTTGTATTCCGTCGTCAGTAGTTGCTGAAGCAAAGGCTGATAGCTCATTGGTATGCGCTTCAACAAAGTCGGTATGTAGATAAGACAGTTCGCTGTCGCCTGTCTCGTAGAAGTTATGCTCACAGGCACTGACTATAAGTAACGACACGAGTGCCGTTACCATAGTCAATAGTCTGTAGATAGTCTTTCTAAACCAGTTCACGTTGTATTACTTCTTAAAGGTAAGACGGTTCAGAAGTGATTTAAATCGACCATTTTCAGATGACGCAGCAATGTAATTCTTTGCAGGATAAGCATACTGTGTCAAGAAACAAGTGCGTAAGAACTTATCATCACGGTTCTCAATTTCAATCTTCTCAATCTGACCATTGAGGTAATCATTGAAGTTCTGATAGTCTTCTGCTGTATAATACTCTTCGTAAACACGTGTGTCCTGAATCATATCCAGTGCCACGTAGTTGATTGGATAGAGCTTATAGTTGCAGTGAATTTCGTGATCAATGTGTGCTGCAATGGCATCAAAGAGCTTGTTCTTTGGCAGGTCCTCATCTACTGTGTCAAGCCATTCATCAATACATGGCGCACATTTGTAGAAGATATGTCCCTTATAGCCCTTGATACCTACTAACATACTTTCAAGATCGTCCTCAGCTGTCTTCTTCCAATAAGGTAAATCACGACGCAACTGATACTCACGTGCTTTGAGATAATCGCATGGATCGTATTCGTATGAGATAGCTAACGGCACGATGTGGAGTTGCTTCAGACGCTCAATGATAGTACCTTCGCCGCCCATTGCCATCATCTTCAGGATAGCAGGTTGGGTAAGGTCGTTTGAATTCTTAGCTCTTCCTTGTCGTTGAGCAATCCATACATTGTCGTTCTTCTCAGCAATAACGAAGTGGATATACTCTGACATACGCTTGCTTGCACGAAGCATCTCAACCGAATGGAGGGCACGCTCTACGGTAAATGACTTGTTGATACGCACCAAGTCACGCACCCAATCCTGAGAAAGGAGGTTGTCGCCGATAGCAATCTCACAAGTAGTGGCAAAGCCAACATCCATGAGAAGCTTGTCGAGGAAAGCAGAGTCGAGTACAATGTCACGATGGTTGCTGACAAAGGTATAGCGGTTGCGAGTGTTGATATTCACCGCATCCATGCTACATCCTAAACTCAACTCCGTGACAAGACGCTGGAGGAAAGGATAGCAGAAGGCTTTTTGAAATTCAAGATTTGTCTTGCAAGCGTGCATCTTCTTTGTTATCGCCTCTGTTGGAACATCAGGGTAGAGGTATGCCAGCACCATTTGGAACTGCTTGTCAGCAAGAATCCTATCATAGACTGCCGGTAGTTCTTCCGGCTCAAACGGACGGATAGGGTCAAACTCTGATGGTATTTTCATAATTGTAAATAATTAATAAGTTTCTATTTTATGTCTTATTACATGCTGTGAGAGCCTGCAATGATTAATTCTATGCCCATTTCTTCAATCTTGTTGGCTACAAACTGCGGTATCTTTGAGTCGGTAATGATGATATCTATATCCTCAAGTCCGCTAATTTTTGCAAAGCCACGACGGCCAAACTTGCTTGAATCGGCTAAGACAACAGTCTTTGTGCTGCCTGCATCATGCTTCTGTTCAGTTCTGCTTCACGTATGTCAGTCGTTGAGATACCGAAGTCAAGGTCGATACCGTCCACACCCAAGAAGAGTTTTGTAAATGAACAGCCACGGAGTATTTCCATGCTATATTGTCCAACAACCGAAACACTGCTATGACGAACCATACCACCAAGCTGGATAATATCAATATTATCGTTGGCAGCTAAGGTCATTGTGGCTTGAAGGCTGGCCGAAACTATTGTCAGTCTACTCTCTGAATGAATATTACAAGCCAACGCATGAATCGTTGTTCCCGATGCAAGAATGATGGAATCGTCTTTCACAAGTAGCTTGACAGCCTCAGCTCCGATGAGTTGTTTCTCTTCCGCATTCAGCTTTTCCTTCTCGTTTACCGAGCGATTGTTGGTAAATGGATTGATAAGAATAGCCTTACCATGACTTCGATAAAGCTTTCCAGCCTTCTCAAGTTCGGTTAGGTCTTTTCGTATCGTTACTAATGACACATCCAAGGAGGTTGCCAAATCGGAAACCAATACAGACTCCTGTGTTAGAAGCTGGTCGAGAATGGCATTTTGCCTGTCTTCTTTTGTCATATTTTGCATCGGTTTTTGGTAGCTTTTTAGCTGATGTCTGTCACGCTTTACCGCATTAGAATAGTTTTGTACAAATATAGTTAAAAATAAATCAATGGCTAAAGATGAAGCCCCCGTTTAACAGAAGATTAACAATTGTTTACATCTACCTGCGATGTATCTATGGCTGATTTATAGTAGGTTTTACGATTGAATTTGTGACAAGAGGAGGACAGAAAGAGAGTTATTTTGGAAGAATAATTTATCAATTTACTTGTCATTTACGAACAAAGTATTATCTTTGCAATATTATGAAGTACAGCATTATTGTTCCTGTTTTCAACCGTCCAGATGAGGTTGATGAACTGTTGGAGAGCCTGCTCAGCCAGGAGGAGAAGGATTTTGAGGTCGTTATCGTTGAAGATGGCTCACAAATTCCGTGTAAGGCGGTGTGCGATAAGTATGCTGACAGGCTTGACCTGCACTATTATAGCAAGGAAAACTCGGGGCCAGGGCAGAGCCGTAACTATGGTGCTGAGCGTGCAAAGGGTGAGTATTTGCTTATCCTTGACTCTGATGTTGTACTTCCAAAGGGGTATATCCGTGCTGTAAGCAAGGAGTTAGAGCGCGAGCCTGCGGACGCTTTTGGTGGTCCTGACTGTGCACATGACTCTTTTACAGATACCCAGAAGGCCATCTCTTATTCTATGACATCGTTCTTTACGACGGGAGGAATACGTGGTGGAAAGAAGAAACTTGACAAGTTCTATCCTCGTTCGTTTAATATGGGTATCCGTCGTGATGTCTATCAGGAGTTGGGTGGCTTCTCAAAGATGCGTTTTGGAGAGGATATTGACTTCTCTATTCGTATCTTCAAGGCTGGAAAGCGTTGTCGACTGTTCCCTGAGGCATGGGTGTGGCATAAGCGTCGTACGGACTTCCGCAAGTTCTGGAAGCAAGTTTACAATTCTGGTATCGCCCGCATTAACCTCTATAAGAAGTATCCTGAGTCGTTGAAACTTGTCCATCTCTTACCGATGGTATTTACTGTTGGAACGGCTTTATTGGTTCTGATGATTCTCTTTGGACTCTTCTTGCAGTTATTCCCAATTATTCATGTCTTTGGTAGTCTCTTTATCATGATGGGCTTGATGCCGCTGGTGTTATATAGTGTTATTATCTGTGTGGATTCTGCTATGCAAACAATAGTCTTAACATTGGTCTTCTCAGTATCGAAGCAGCCTTCATTCAACTCACTGGCTACGGTTGCGGCTTTATCACCGCATGGTGGAAACGCTGTGTATGTGGCATGGACGAATTTGCCGCATACGAAAAAAACTTCTATAAGTAATCCATAATTCATAATTCACAATTCATAGTTATGATTACCGATGTGAACTGAAATAGAAACTGTTGACGGCTCTTTTATCGTTAATTGAGTCGTTATACTCTTAGACCTAAACTTAATTACAAACCATCTGATATTATGCTTAAACGTGAGAACAATATTCTATTGACAAAGGTCGATGCTTATAGCAATAGGATAATACGCTTATATAAATATCTTAAAGACATAGAAAAGGAGTTTATTCTGTCAAAACAGCTCCTTAGAAGTGGGACCAGTATTGGTGCGAATATAGCAGAAAGCCAGAGTGCACAAAGCTCTGCAGATTTTATACACAAACTTGAGGTAGCTCTTAAAGAGGCTAAGGAAACTCATTATTGGCTTGAAAAACTCTTGGTAGGCGAGTACATCAACGAGGTTGGATATAAGTCTATGAGTAATGATAATGTCGAAATAATCAAGTTGTTAACTTCTATTATAATCACGAAAAAGAGGAATATGAGTAATGGACTTGATGTCAAATATTAGACAGATGAAGCACTTTGAGTAAGTAGTATATTCACCTAAATGACAATGCATAATTGAAATTAAAAACTTTGATGTATGAACACTGATTTACAAGTAATCATAATTCTGAATTCTGAGTTCTGAATTTGAATTAATGGTAATCATAATTATGAATTTTGAATTATGAATTCTGAATTTCTCAAACTATCTATCTCTCACTGGGCAGAGGCTGATCGCCCACGCGAAAAACTTGAAAGGCTGGGGGCTGGTGCGCTCAGTGATGCCGAATTACTTGCTATTCTGATTGGTTCTGGTACACCCAAAGAGAGTGCAGTAGACCTGATGAAGCGTATTCTCAATGACTGTAATAATAATCTGAATACACTTGGAAAACTTTCTATTCGTGATTTAGAGCAATACAAGGGTATCGGTTCTGCGAAGGCAATCACTATCCTCGCAGCTTGTGAATTAGGTAAAAGACGGCAGAAGGCGACGGTGGAAGAGGCACCAATACTCAATAGTGCCGAGAGTATCTACCAATTTATGCACACTACGATACAAGACCTTGATATCGAAGAAGGCTGGATTCTGATGATGAAACAGAACTTCCGACTCATCGAAGCCAAGCGCATTTCAGTGGGTGGACTTACTATGGCACCTGTCGATATTCGTCTGATGATGAAGGAAGTGCTGCTAAAGAACACTACCGTTTTGGCTTTTTGTCATAATCACCCCAGCGGAAGTACGAATCCAAGTAGGGAAGATGATATGCTGACGTCGCATATTCATAAGGCCTGCGATTTGCTGCATATTCATTTTGCAGACCATGTAATACTCACCGATGGAGGGTATTTCTCATATCGCGAGGAAGGAAAGTTATAGCCGAAAAAGGCTCTAAAAAACCTATATGCTATTTGTGTTGTCAGGTGAATATTTCCCATATAGGTTAGCCATAAGCGTCTGATAACATTCTTTGTAATGTCCATATCGGCTCTTTCTTCTTATCTTTAGCTGCTGCATTATTACTCCGCACATGTGGTGTTGATGCTTCGCACGTGTTGTGTTGATGCTCCGCACCAATGGTGCGGAGTACTGAATAGCTTGCGTTGCACTTCTTTATCAAGACTGTTCGTCCTCCTATTATTAATTTATACACTGCAAATAGACTATTTTCTGTATGTAATCTCACAATAGAATATAACCTTTCTATAATGAATTATTGTGATTATAGTTTTTAATTACTATCTTTGCAAAAGATAGGCTGTGTTCGGCAATACGAAAGTAAACTTTTCATTGCGTTCACTTGCACTATGTTTAATAAAAAGATAATTCAATTAAAAGAATCACTAATTATGACAATAGAAGAGAAAACAAAGATAGAAGAAAGAATCGTTGACGTGTTGAAGACCGTTTACGACCCAGAGATACCAGTGAATATCTATGATCTTGGTATGATTTACAAGATTGATGTGGATGAAGAGGGCAACCTTGATATGGATATGACCTTCACTTCTCCATCTTGTCCTGCTGCAGATTTCATTTGAAGACGTACGCACAAAGGTGGAAAGTGTAGAAGGTGTTAAGACAGCAAACATCAACCTTGTCTTTGAACCAGTATGGGATCAAAGCATGATGACAGAAGAGGCACGTGTTGAATTAGGCTTCGAGTAAGCCTGTTTACGCTCCCTTGTAGAATAGAGCATCTAAGCCTCTGTTTAAGTAGGGCTGTATTGTCTCTGCCATTTTGTCCCTTCTTCTGGGGCATTGCCTCAGAATAAAGGACAGAATCATCACCCCTTATTATCCTTCCCCATTACCCAATGACATGAAGAATATCTATTTCCTCTCCGATGCACACCTCGGATCACTCGCTATAGAGCACCGTCGCACACATGAACGACGCCTTGTACGCTTCTTGGATACTATTAAGCATAAGGCTGCCGCAGTTTATTTGTTAGGTGATATGTTCGACTTTTGGAATGAGTATAAATATGTTGTTCCTAAAGGTTTTACTCGTTTCCTTGGTAAAATATCTGAGTTAACGGATATGGGAGTGGAGGTTCATTTCTTCACAGGAAACCATGACCTTTGGACTTATGGGTATTTGGAGAAAGAATGTGGTGTAATCCTGCATCGTAAACCTGTTACAACAGAGATTTACGATAAGGTCTTTTACCTTGCGCATGGGGATGGATTAGGTGACCCTGATCCAAAGTTTCGCTTCCTTCGTAAAGTGTTTCATAATCCTTTCTGTCAACGACTACTCAACTTCTTCCACCCTTGGTGGGGTATGCAGTTAGGTTTGAACTGGGCAAAAAGGAGTAGGCTGAAACGTGCTGATGGAAAGGAAGTTCCCCTTCTTGGGCGAAGATAAGGAGTATCTGGTGCAGTACACGAAGGAGTATATGTCCACACATAAAGACATAGACTATTATATTTACGGACACCGTCATATTGAACTCGATCTCACCTTGTCGCGGAAGGCTCGTTTATTGATTCTTGGTGACTGGATATGGCAGTTCACTTATGCCGTATTTGATGGTGAACACATGTTCCTTGAAGAGTATGTAGAAGGTGAAAGCAAGCCTTAAGAAACGTAAAAATATCCTATTTGTAAAGACAAAAGGGTATTTTTTAAGTATAAAAAGTGAATTTTCGCAAAATAATTTGGAGGTTACGAAACAAAAGTGTAACTTTGCATTGTCTTTAAGAGGGATGAGTAACAACTCATTACCGAGATAAGATAAAAAGAGGCTTAAGCCCTAAATTCGATTTAAGACATTCATAATATAAAATTAAAACTCAGGTTTGTAGATTAAGTTTAGTCAAAAGAAAGGTAGTTGTCGTGAGACAACTACCTTTCGCATTTTTATGGAGTTTTATTGCTGTTTGCCAGCGTAAGTATACAATTATAGGCGTTATTAGGTATTTTATGAAAGTATAAAATCGCCTATAACGCCTATATCTGTCTTCATTATTTCTTCAAGTCCTTAACAAGTTCCTGTGTGTCACGAGCAATAACAATCTCCTCGTCGGTAGGAACAAGTACAACCTTAACCTTTGAGTCATCGGTAGAGATGATTCTCTCCTCACCACGACACATGTTGCGCTCCTTGTCAAGCTTAACACCAAGATACTCCATATCCTGGCAAGCATCCCAACGAAGACCCGTCTGATTCTCGCCAACACCAGCTGTCCAAACGATGATGTCAACACCATTCATTGCTGCAGCGTATGCACCAATGTACTTCTTAATACGATAAGTGTACATCTGCAATGCCAAATGAGCCATCTTATCACCTGCGTTGTCAGCGTTCTCAATGTCGCGCATATCCGAACTAATACCTGTAATACCAAGTACACCGCACTCCTTGTTGAGGTAGTCTGCCATCTCCTGTGGCTTCTTACCGAGCTTTTCCATCAGATAAGTAACAGCAGAAGGGTCGATATCACCAGAGCGTGAACCCATCATCAAACCAGCCAATGGGGTCAAGCCCATTGAGGTGTCGATAACCTTACCACCCTTGATAGCTGTGATAGAGGCACCATTACCAATGTGGCAAGTGATGATCTTCTGTGTCTTGATGTCAACACCAAGCATCTCGCAAACACGATGTGATACGTAGCGATGACTCGTTCCGTGGAAGCCATAGCGGCGAACGTGGTACTTCTTGTAGAGATCATAAGGTACTGCGTAGAGGTAAGCGTAGTCAGGCATTGTGCTATGGAAAGCATTGTCGAATACAACTACCTGTGGAGTGTGAGGCATTAAAGCATCAACAGCACGTAAACCACGCAAGTGACCAGCGTTGTGAACAGGTGCAAGGTCGATAAGACTCTCAATACCATCTTCCACTTCCTTGGTTACGATGCAGCTCTTCTCAAAGAGGTCGCCACCCTGTACGACACGATGACCAACAGCGTCAATCTCGTCGAGGTTTTTCAGTGCACCAATCTCTGGGTCGAGGAGCACCTTGAATACGAGCGCAACACCCTCCTTGTGGGTTGGAAGGTCAGCCATAATCTGCTTCTTCTCACCATTATCAAGTTTCACCTTGATAAATGCCTCATCGAGTCCGATGCGCTCAACACCACCCTGAGCCAATACTGACTCATCTGCCATATCGTACAATTTGTACTTAATGGAACTACTACCGCAGTTTAAAACTAATATCTTCATATAAAGAATTATTATTTAGAAGGATGCTATAGGTAATGTTCAGTCAGCCTCTTTGTTATCTTTGGAGATTCTCAAAACGCTGTCAGAATGCCTAATCCATCATTCCTAATTCTACAATTATTTCTTAGAATCCTGTGCCTGACACGCTGTGATAGCTACCATATAATAGATATCATCAACACAACAACCACGAGAAAGATCGTTTACAGGACGTGCAATACCCTGGAGGATTGGGCCAATAGCCTTCGCACCACCAAGGCGTTCAATCAGTTTGTAGCCGATGTTACCAACTTCAAGGTTAGGAACAATAAGTACGTTTGCCTTACCAGCGATGTTAGAACCTGGTGCCTTCTTTGCTGCAACGGCTGGAACCAATGCTGCATCAGCTTGCAACTCGCCATCAACCTTCAACTCAGGGAATCTCTCTTTGGCAATCTTTGTAGCCTCAACAACCTTGTCAATGATATAAACACTCTTACCAGTCTCACGATCCTTTGCATCCTGTGCAGAGCCCTTTGTTGAGAAGCTCAGCATAGCAACGTATGGATTGTGGAAGCCTGCAACACTCTTTGCAGTCTCAGCAGTGGTATATGCAATCTGAGCTAACTGGTCAGCAGTTGGGTTTGGAGTAACAGCAACGTCGCCCATAACGACAATACCGTTCTCGCCATACTGCTCCTCGTGTGTAAGAATCAACATAGCACCACTCACACAGCTGATACCTTGGCGCACATTTAATAATCTGCAAAGCAGGACGAAGTGTGTCACCAGTTGTAGAGAGAGCACCAGAAATCTGACCATCAGCACCTTCAGTCTTGATAATCATACAGCCGAGGTAGAGGTTGTTCTTGGTAACCAGTTCGCGAGCCTGCTCGATTGTCATGCCCTTCTTCTGGCGCAATTCAGCCAATTTCTCAGCATATTCTTCACTCTTTGGGTTGTTCTCTGGGTCAACAATGGTAGCCTTGTCAATGTTCTTAAGCCCCCATTCTTCGGCAAGCTTATGGATGTTGGCTGGGTTTCCAATGAGGATCAGATTGGCGATGTCATCAGCTAATACTCTGTCAGCTGCCCTAAGGGTACGCTCCTCTTCTGCCTCGGGGAGCACGATACGTTGCTTATCGGCTTTAGCACGTGCAACGATTTGCTCTAATAAGTCCATATATGTCTTTTAAAATGTAATTATTATAAATTCTGTTTTTGCTATGCAAAGATAGCAAAAGAAAGTTGTAATTCCAAACATAATTATCGTTTTCTCCTATAAAACAGGTTTATACAGGTTGGCAATCATTTTCCATCTACTTTCGTTGTGAGTATCTTCTATATATAATAGGGACAAAGATGTCTTTTTCTTCGTATTTTTAGCGATGTGTTGTCGTTCCGCACATGTGGTGCTGATGCTCCGCACATGTGGTGCGCATGGTAAACACCAATCGTGCTGTGGGTTAACAGTCTTTTAGAGTATTGTCAGTTTGATTGCAATTTGTTGTTAGGAAAGAGTTATACTATTAAAAGATGCAAATGAAGTTTTATTAGGTAGTAATAAAAACAATTTACTCTTTGGGCGTCTTAGGTTTTCTATATACCTTTGTGTTTCAAACAAAACAGATAAGTTATGATTAAATTTCACGATGTTAAGACAACTGACCGTGAATTGATACAAAGCTACACGCTGTGTGGCGACCGCATGAATTGTGATTTAAGTTTTGCAAATATCATCTCTTGGCGGTTTCTATATAACACGCAAATAGCTGAGGTTGACGGCTTTTTAGTGTTCCGTTTTTATACGGGACATCATCTTGCCTATATGGCTCCAGTGTGGAAATGTAAGTGGGATGAGGCTATGCGTGAGCGTTTTGCAGCTGTTATTAGACAGATGCGAGATGATGCAATCACCTTGGGTCATCCCTTCTTGATGTTAGGAGTTTGTTCTTATATGGTTAGTATCTTAGAGGAAACCTTCCCAGATACCTTCTTTATTAAGCCTGATCGTGATCGGTTTGATTATATCTACACTCGTGAAAAGTTGGCAACTCTGTCTGGTAAGAAACTTCAAGGCAAACGAAATCATTGTAATAAGTTCCGTAAGAGCTATCCTAACTATGAGTATTGTCCGCTTACAAAGGAGATGATACCCGAGTGTATCGCTGTAGAAGAGAACTGGAGGGCTGTCACAAAGGAGGAAAGTGAAAATACCGAGGAACTCTCTGAAGAACTTCGCTCAATGACACGTGTCTTTGATTTGTGGGATGAGATAGGTGCCAGTGGTGGTACGATATGGGTAGATGGAAAGCTGATAGCCTTTACTTTCGGCTGCCCTATTACGAATAAGGTGTTTGATGTCTGTGTAGAAAAGGCTGATACGGCATACGAAGGAGCATTCTCTATTATCAATCAAGAGTTTGCACAGCACCTTCCAGAACAGTATGAGTATATGAATCGTGAGGAAGACCTTGGAATAGAAGGACTCCGTTATGCGAAACTTTCCTATAAACCAGACATCCTTTGGAGAAGAGTGTGGTCATGGAGAAATACCCTTTGGCGCAGGAGGAGTCACAAGAAAAGATTAAAGAAGAAACCATTGCTTTATGGCGTGATACCTTCCAAGACGTTGAAACCTTCGTTCAACTTTATTTCTCACGTGTTTTTAAGCCTGAATATAATGTTATCTGTCAGGTCAATCAGCACACGGTGGCTGCTCTTCAGACGCTTCCTTATACGCTGAAGTATTATAACGAGGAGGTGCAAACGGCTTATATTAGTGGTGTGAGTGTACGAGAAGAGTTCCGCAAACAGAATATGGGTAATAACCTAATGTCGCAGGCTCACTTCCGTCTTTATCATAAGGATGTGGTTTTTGCATCGTTGATACCTGCTGAAGAATGGCTTTACGACTGGTACGGTCGTTGTGGTTATACACGTAACATTACTTGTACACCACCTCCTGCTGATATTGACAACATGGACTTTGCAACCTTCGATAGCTGGCAACGAACAAAGGATAGTGTACTTCTGCATGACGAAGAAGGTTTTGAGATTATCAAGGAAGATCATCGTATCTCATTGTCTATCGCCCCGAATGCGCGTAGAGAAACAAAGGATATCCCGGGAATGATACGTATTATCAATGCTGAAAAGGCATTGCAACTCTATGCAACCGTCATCCTGAGCATACAGAGAACATCCGAGTGTACAATGATTCGGATATTCCAATGAATAATATCTACTTTGAAATCAAGCAGGGACACGTCGTTAGAACGAATCATCCTTTGCCTGATACTCGCTCATTAACGATTGCTGAATTAGCTGATTATATCTTAAGGATGATAAGCTTGAGATGAATTTAATGCTGAATTAGGTGATGGGTGTTGGGTGTTAGGTGTTGATGAATACTATATTAGGTGATGGGTGATGCGTGTTGATTGGTGATGATGTGTTGAAGTTTGGCGCATCTGAGGGAACATGTTTTATTTGGGTGTTGGTTGATAGGTGTTAGGTGTTAATGAAGTGCGCATCTGAGGGAACATGTTTAACACCCCTTTCCAGAATTCCTCAACACCCAACACCCAACACCCAACATTCATCACCCATTACGCCATTACAATCTCCTTTGTAATGATACTCTCTAACTGCTCGGCAGAAAGGCGGAGTTGGAACTCACCACGTAGGGCAACACTGATGCGGCCTGTTTCCTCTGACACGATGATAGCCAATGCGTCAGAGTCTTGAGAGATACCCATTGCTGCACGATGTCGCAAACCAAGTTCTTTAGGAATATCCTGCTTGTGGCTCACAGGAAGAATACAACCTGCAGCCTTGATACGACGTTTCGAGATTACCATTGCACCATCATGGAGTGGAGAATTCTTAAAGAAGATGTTTTCTATAAGGCGTTGGTCGATACGAGCGTCAATCAAGTCGCCTGTCTCAACAATGTCTTCTAACTTCACACCGCGCTCAATAACAATCAGTGCACCTACCTTTCCGCGGCTCATACTCATACAAGCCATAACGATAGGCATGATTGTTTCTTTGTCAACTTCGCTTTTGTCACCCTTCCTTCTAAACAATTTCATGATGTTGTTTACCCTTCTGTGAGCACCAAGGCTGTAAAGGAAGTGGCGAATATCTTCTTGGAAAAGGATAATGATACCGATGGCACCCACCGAGACAAGTTTGTCCATGATACTACCTAAGAGGCGCATCTCTAACACTTGACTCACAATGAGCCACATGATAACGAATACCATAATACCGATAAAGACGTTCAGCGAGCGTGACTCCTTCATCAATCGGTAAATATAGTAGAGCATCAGTGCTACCAGCACGATGTCGATTACATCTTTTATTCCAAATGGGAAAAACATAATAGCAAAGTTACTACCCGTGTTGCCATGGTTCCCTCTCATGCGGTGGAGGACTTAGATGCTGACGGCGGGTGAAACGTAGGGTGTCTATTGGTTTATAATTAGTATGTTGAATCCTTCTTATTGCTCTGCATTCTGGCGCATTGCTTCAACGATTTTCACAGCTTCAACAGTAGGACGAACGTCGTGAACGCGAAGAATGTTTGCTCCTTTCATTAGGGCGATAGTGTTCAGAACGGTTGTACCGTTAAGACTTTCATCTGCTGTTATGCCTAAAAGCTGATGAATCATGCGCTTACGGCTGATGCCAACAAGTAGGGGAAGTTCCATTACTTGCAATCGCTCCATCACACTCAGCAAGGTATAGTTGCCTTCTACAGCACCCTTTCCAAAGCCAAAGCCGGGATCGAGGATAATGTCTTTTTGTCCTAAGGCACGTAGCTCTTGCACTTCACGTGAGAAGTTGATGAGCATATCGTGTAGGTTGGCAGCCGTTGACATTAATATATAAGGTGTACCTAATTCGGCGACAGTAGGGAACATCTCAGGGTCTTTGCCCTCTTCAACATCATTGATGATGTCAGCTCCGAACTCCTCAACTGTGCGTCTGGCAATCGAAGCATGGAAGGTGTCAACCGAGATGATAGCTTCAGGCTGGGCATCTCGGATAATTGGGAGGGCAAAAGCTAATCTACGCATCTCCTCCTCGGCACTGATAGCCTCACTGCCTGGACGAGTAGAGCAAGCTCCAACGTCAATAATCTTCGCACCTTCTGCTACAATCTCATGCGCACGTTGGCGGATAGCCTCCTCCGTCTGTACACGACTGCCAGCAAAGAAAGAGTCAGGTGTCACGTTCATGATACCCATAACAAGTGGATGGCTCAAGTCGAGGAGCTGCCCTCTTACGTTGATAGTATAGTTAACGGGCTTCACGTCTGCCCCAAGGTTCATACTTTCCATATCCGCAAAGGTAATGCAAAAGTAGCATATACGTGAATTTTGAATTAAGAAATTTGATATGGTGGGGGAGACAGGGTAATCTTAAGACAGGGTAACAGAGTAGTAGGGGACGTGTTAAGACATAGTAACAGAGGAACGAAAGCATTATATAAATTCTTGTAAAATCAAAAAAAAAAGACCGAATTACTTGACTGGTGTTCATATTTCTGTTATATTTGCATTGATATATAATGATTTATTCCTACGCATTACGAAAAAATGAGTAATAGAATTCATATACTATGTCATAAGAAGACTGTCAAACTTTTGATTTTTCTCCTGTTGATGTTCTTAGCATTTTTGCTTGTTGAAATACTGAAAGGGGAGGAAGAAATATATACTGCTGCTTTTCTGAAGACCATAGGTTGTTTGATATTTATCTATGGATGCAAGATGTTGTATAACTTCCGGAAATACGTTAATAGGCATAATGACGACAAATGAAACTAACCCTTTCTTTATTCAGCTGATGGTTTTGCTAAATTTGATTTTGCTGTCACTGCTATCACATAAAGTCATTGCTTAACTCATTAGTTTACAGTAGAGTTGAGTGAAATGTTAAAAGTGACAGCAAATTAAAACAAAACTATTCTTGTAAGATACTTAATAGCTTCTCTATCTTTAGAAAGTCTTTAGCACTCTATATATAGGAAGAATAAAAATAGGATATGCCAGTCACCTGACACATCCTATATTATATAATGTTTAATGATAGTCTGTCTGTTGACAGGCAGGACTTAGGCATTTACACGACCTAAGTAGCTACCATCGCGAGTGTCAATCTGGATAACCTCACCCTCGTTGATGAAGAGAGGAACGCGAACAACAGCACCTGTCTCAAGAGTAGCAGGCTTTGTTGCGTTTGTTGCAGTATTACCCTTCACACCTGGCTCGCTGTGTGTAATAGTCAGCGTAGTCTTAACAGGCATCTCAGCGAGGAGGATTGTGCCGTCAGAAGTATCTGTAACAACTTCTACAACATCACCTTCCTTCATATATTCAGAACCAGTAATCTGATGCTTAGAGATAGGAATCTGCTCGAAAGTCTCCTGATTCATGAAGATGTAACCCGTTGAATCCTCATAGAGGTACTGGTAAGGACGACGCTCAACACGTACATCCTCAAGCTTGAAACCAACCTGGAAGGTACGCTCAAGCACGCGACCGTCAGAAACGTTCTTTAACTTGGTAATCATAACGGTATTACCCTTGCCTGGCTTACGGTGCTGGAAGTCGATGCAAGTCCAAATTTTGCCATCAAGACGAATACATGTTCCGATCTTGATTTCCTGTGAATTAATCATAATCTGTTAATATCTAATTTAATATTTTTTTATACGTTGATATCTCACTAATGCGGTGCAAAGTTACGGAAAATATGGAAAAAAACATAAATAATAAGCGTAAAAATCATCGTTTTCTTGGTTAATTCAAAAAGATTAAGTAATTTTGCAGCCCATAATGGCAAGTTTTGTCTTGCTGCTCTTATAATTCGCACAATAACAATAAAAATAGGATAAGAAAATGAAAAAGAACATTTCAGCCGCACAACCGTCGTCGTGTAAACAAGCACGGTTTCCGCGAGAGAATGGCAACAAAAAAACGGCCGTCGTGTATTGGCTGCTCGTCGTGCCAAGGGTCGTAAGAAGTTAACTGTTTCTGACGAACATCACGGAAAGTAAAAAGTATGCCTTTTCCCTTAGAGGGATTTAGTGCGAAAACGGAAAGAAGTAGAGAGTATTCTTTGCTTCTTTCCGTTTTTTTATCTACCTTTGCCAAGTATAATGTTTAGTTGACGGGTTGATGAGTTGACTGGTTGACAAGTTATATGCTAATATTAGGAGTTGACAGGTTAACAGGTTAACAAGTTGACAAGTTAGAAGAAAAGTAAAGAAGTTGAATGACAGCAAGAGAATTCTTCCATAAATTTAACAGCACATATATCTGGGGCAATATCCTGGCTATCGCTATTCTTGTGTCGATGTTGTGTATAGGAGTTAGGTTTGGTCTTGACTACTACACCCTTCATGGCGAATCTATCGTTGTGCCAAATGTAATTCATAAGCAGTATGGCGATGCGGTGGATATCATGGAGAAGGTTGGATTGACAATTGAAGTAACGGATACTGGATACGTGAAGGAACTTCCTGCTGACTGTATTCTTGAACAGTCGCCAGCTGGAGGTAAGCGTATTAAGTCTACTCACGTGATTTATGTAACTATCAATGCAGCAAGTGCTCCATCGCTTGTTATCCCTGATATTATTGATAACAACTCACTTCGTGAGGCACAGGCACAGTTGCTCTCTATGGGATTCAAGGTGGGTGAACCAGAGTATATTCCAGGCGAGAAAGACTGGATTTATGGTATCTTGGTGAAGGGTAAGCATGTTAAGGCTGGTGATCGTGTTCCATCTGATGCTGTGATAGTATTGCAAGTAGGTGATGGTACTCGTCAGATTTCGGATACATCAGGATTGAAGGAGCCTGAGTATGAAGAAGTAGAAGTCGTAGAGAAGGTGCCTAAGTACGATATGGTTGAGGAATACGTAGAGGTTCCAGTTGATGAGAATGGCAATGAGATTAAAGACGGTCGTGGAAGGTCGGGCTCTGGTGGCTCGGGTTCTTCTTCTCAGTCGGGTTTGCCAGCTGATCCTTCTTCAGTAAGACCAAAAGAATAATGCACTATGATGACAGAAGAAGAAACGATATTTGAGGATGAACTTAATGACGACTTCCTTCCTACTGAACCTAATGAGGGAGAGGAAGGTGAGTTGTATGAGCATTTCCGTGTCATTGTAGATAAAGGTCAGGAGCCTGTTCGCATAGATAAGTTCCTCTTTGAACGAATGCAACACTCCAGTCGTAACCGTATTCAGAAGGCTGCCGATGCTGGTTATATTCATGTGAACAATGTGCCAGTAAAGAGTAATTATAAGGTGCGTCCAGAGGATGTTATCACCTTGATGCTCGACCGTCCGAAGCATGATAATACGATAGAAGCAGAGGATATTCCTTTGGATGTTGTCTATGAAGACGATGTTTTGATGGTTATCAATAAGCCTGCGGGGCTTGTTGTGCATCCGGGAGCAGGTAATTTTCATGGTACATTGATTAATGCCATTGCTTGGCACTTGAAAGATATGCCTTCCTTTGACCCTAATGACCCTGAGGTAGGATTGGTGCATAGAATAGATAAGGACACAAGTGGCCTCTTGGTGATAGCAAAGACACCTGATGCAAAAACGGCATTGGGAAAACAGTTCTTCAATAAGACAACCCATCGCAGCTATAATGCTATTGTTTGGGGAAACATAACGGAGGATGAAGGGCGCGTCGAAGGGAACATTGCGCGTGATCCGAAAGACAGATTGCGTATGACGGTATTCCCTCCTGACTCGGAGATAGGTAAACCAGCTGTTACACATTATCGTGTCATAGAACGCTTCGGTTACACAACACTCATAGAATGTATTCTTGAGACTGGTCGTACCCATCAGATTCGTGCACACATGAAACACATCGGACACCCATTGTTTGGCGATGAACGTTATGGTGGAACAGAGATTCTGCGTGGTCAACGTTCAAGCACTTACAAGGCTTTTATCCGTAATTGTCTTGCACTCTGTAATCGTCAGGCACTCCATGCTCGAACCTTAGGCTTTGTGCATCCCGTTACGGGTGAGCAGATGGACTTTACCAGTGAACTGCCTGCCGATCTTTCTGCACTGATAGAGAAGTGGAGAGGATTTGTTAGTGGGCGTGCGGACGAGGTTGTCAGTTAACAACTTGCCAAGTAAATGAGTTGATAAGGTAGTTGTTTGTTGATTATTAGGCTTGTTAGATAGTAGTAGATTCAGATAAAAAGAAACAATAATAGCCCGCAAATACCCTACGAAGAAAATTCGGTAATTTGTTCTTAAAAGGGGAAAGAGGGAATAAAACATAAAAAAGACACAATGAAAGATTCAAAGCGAACAATCGCTATCGTCTGTGGTGGCGACTCATCAGAACATGATGTTTCTATGCGTTCAGGACAGGGGTTATACTCTTTCTTTGATAAGGAGCGTTACAATATATTTATCGTTGATGTAAAGGGAATCGATTGGAACGTTGAATTGCCTGATGGTAGCTTATCACCAATCGATAAGAACGACTTTTCGTTTGTCATGAATGGTGAGCGTGTAGAGTTTGATTATGCCTATATCACAATTCATGGTCAGCCTGGTGAGAATGGTGTGATGCAGGGATACTTTGATCTTATCCAACTGCCTTACTCAACAGGAGGTGTCTTGGTTGAGGCTTTGACCTTCGATAAGTATGTACTTAATAACTACCTCCGTGGTCTTGGGGTCAAGGTAGCTGATAGTATTTTGCTTCGTCGTGGTGAAGAGTATGATGAGGCTGAGATTGAAAAGCGACTCGGTATGCCTTGCTTTGTGAAACCATCAGCTGATGGAAGTAGCTTTGGTGTATCAAAGGTGAAGAATATTGACCAACTTGCACCTGCTCTCCGTGTTGCTTTTATGCAGAGCGATGAGGTGATGATAGAGGCTTTCATGGATGGTATGGAAATCTCTCAGGGTGTTTATAAGACAAAGGATAAGTCGGTTGTCTTCCCTGCAACAGAGGTTGTGACAAGTAATGAATTTTTCGATTATAATGCTAAGTATAATGGTCAGGTAGAGGAAATCACACCTGCTCGTATGTCAGATGAGACCGCTGAGCGTGTTGCAGCTGAAACAAGTCGTATCTATGACATTCTTCATGCAAATGGTATTATTCGTATCGACTACATCATTTCAAAGGATAAGGATGGTAAGGATGTTATCAATATGCTTGAAATCAATACCACACTAGGTATGACTGTCACCAGCTTTATTCCACAGCAGGTACGTGCAGCAGGCTTAGATATTAAGGAAGTATTGAGCGAGATTGTTGAAAATCAGTTTTAGTAAACAGACTCAATAAGTCTTTTCTGAAAGATAAAAAAGAAGAGAGGGAATCAGAAAGCCAGTCGTAAGGACTATGGCGCATCTGATACCCTCTCTTTTTATATGTCGTAGACTCAGACAGAATCTACTCTTATTATCTCTTACGAGGAGCAGGACGCTTACCTACTGGGCGCTTACCAGCTGGCTTCTTACCAACAGTGCGGTTGCCAGAAGACTTGCGAGTTGAAGTCTGAGTATTAGAACCCTGTTTTGTTGTAGGCTCTTCGCGTACAATCTTTTCAGGCATCTTATTCTCTGGACGAGCAAAGCCATCCTTCTCAGCACGCTTACCCATAGTCTTGATACGCTTGTCGAGATCAGGGTGTGACGAGAACATGCGCTGCCACTTACTGTCCTTCTTTACGCCAGCATCCTCTTCCAACTTCTTCAACTTCTCGAAAGAGAGTGCAATAGCCCAAGGGTTCTTACCATTCTTCTTGAGGAACTCATAGCCATAGGCATCAGCCTTACTCTCCTGTTTCTGTGAGTAAGTCGCATTGAGCAGTGACTCACCGAGGCTACCGAGCTGTGACTCACTTAATGCTGCAGCTGCTCCATTGGTTGAAGCAATTCCATCCTTCAAAGCAGAGGTCAGCAATGCTGTACGGAAACCTTTCTTAGAGTCTTTGTGTGCAACGTGACCAATCTCATGACCGATAACACCCAATAACTCTTCGTCTGTCATTACGTCCATCAAAGAAGAGAATACGCGTACGCTACCATCAGGGCAAGCGAAAGCGTTTACGTCAGTAACATAATATACTTTGAAGTTCAAAGGAATACCTTCAACCTCGTTCAAACCTTGTGTAAGTCTGTTCAGACGCTTTGTGTATGGGCTCTTGGCATCACAAACATGATTATGTTCATCCATCCATGCAACATACTCTTTTTACGTATTTTTGCCATGTCGGCGTCTGTTAGTGTGGCTGCTTTAAGAACTTTTTGTGGCACCTCCTGCAGCTTTTACCAATATTGAATTGTGCCTGCATTGGCGTTGCTCCCAATAGGAGGAAGGCGCTAAGACATGCGCCAAAGATAGTTTTTTTCATACGAATTGTTTAATTAATGATTCCTTTTTGATATGCAAATTTATATATAATTTTTTAATTATTCAAGGATTGTTTGTGCTTTCTGCCACCTCAAAACCTTTCTTTGGGGTGATTGATAGGAGTGTTTTCTTTCTTTTTGATAGTTAGCCTACATTTTGTTTTTAAAAGTAGTCATAGAGGGTGATGTTTTTAGGATTATAGGATAAGTAAATTAGTCTTTGTTCACAATATATATAAAAGATAGTAATTTTTAGCTTTCTGTAAATAAAGATAAATGCGTACTTTATGTCTTTTCGGGAGGGAGATATAAACTCTGTCTTCCTTCTTGTATATCTATAAATAAAAAAAGGACAACCTAAAAAGGCTGTCCTTATACGTTTTATCTTCCTAAATTAGTTTCGGTTGTTTCCGAGGAAACGGAGGAGATAAAGGAAGAGGTTGATAAAGTCAAGATAAAGGCTCAATGAACCGAGAAGTGCAATCTTCTGAGCTCCTTCACCTGCATCTGGTGTCATCAATAGGTTTTGCTTAATCTTCTGTGCATCCCAAGCAGTAAGACCAGTGAAGACAAGAACACCGATACCACTAACGATGAAGTCGAACATTGCGCTCTTCAAGAAGATGTTTACCACTCCTGCAATGATAAGACCAATCAGTGCCATGAAAAGAATACCGCCCATCTTGGTTAAATCCTTCTTAGTTGTTGAACCAATCAAAGCCATAGCACCGAAGGTTCCTGCAGTAATAAAGAAGGTTTTAGCAATAGCTGCTGACGAGAAGGCTGCAAAAATCCATCCTAAGGTAAATCCGTTGATGGCGGCAAAGACGATAAACCAAGCTGTTGCAGCAACGAGTGACAGTTTATCGATGCGTGAAGAAAGATACCATACGATACCTACTTCTACTAAGCCTGCCACGAGTAGTGGACCGCGTCCCATATAGAGGAGTTGGATGAGGGCTGGAGAGTTTCCTGCTCCATAAGCTATAACACCAGTGATGGCAAGTGCCATAGCCATCCACACATATACCTTACGCATCAATGATGGAAATGCACGTGACATTTCTAAGTCGCGCTCCTGGCTACTTGTCACGTTTGTGAAATTGTCAAAATTCATATTCATAATCTTTTTTTGTTTGTTTTCTTTTCTCTGTTGCCGACGTGTAGTCGGCTCTGTGGCATAACTGCCTTATATCTCTTGTTATGCAAATGCTATGCCATTTAGTTACAAATATAATGGAAAGATTGTAGACTGACAAATATGATGTCTGTTTTTTATTAATTTTATAATACTCTATTCGTGTAGACTCTTATTTACTTTCTTTTTAATTTATGCATAAGATGTGGTATAATAATGCTATTTCTTGTATTTATCTGCATTTTTATTTGCATAAACAAAAAGTTTTGCATACTTTTGCAAGTGAATCAGAATATATATACAGTTATGAAGGTAAAAAACAGTAGACTTGAAGCATTGAAGATGTTGATTTCAAGTATGGAACTTAGTTCCCAGGAAGAAGTTTTGAAGGTATTAGAGAAAGAAGGCTTCAAATTGACTCAGGCAACATTGAGTCGTGATCTCAAGCAGTTGAAAGTAGCAAAGGCTGCTTCTATGAATGGAAAATATGTATATGTTCTGCCAAATGAGACAATGTATCGTCGTGTGACGACACCACGTAAAGCAACGGAAATGTTGCAGCGAAGTGGTTATGTATCGGTGAACATATCAGGGCAGTTGGCTATTGTCAAGACACGCCCGGGTTATGCCAGTGCACTTGCATACGATATTGATAACTCTGATTCACCTTATATATTAGGCTCTATTGCGGGTGATGATACGATTTTTATTGCACTTCGTGAGGGTGCTACACGCGGTCAAGTGTTGGAGGCACTGTCGTATGTAATTCCTGAGATTGGATAAGAACAGAAAATCACTTTACATTCCTTATTGGTTTTTATGCCAAAAGGATGTTTAGGCTACTTAAAAGTTCGCTTTATAAATTCTATAAGGGGTTTATAAAGCGAGTTTTTTTGATTTTTCGCTAACTACACAGACATTTCTTCATATAGCTTTAAGGGGCAAACCAAAGATTATATTAAACTAATAGACTATCAAGGCTGTCTTGACAGTCTACTTTATTCTTCTTCCGACACTAATAACTTTTTCATTCTACCACGTCGAAAAATTGTAGGAAAGGTATTGAAAAATAATTACATAATTGCTTGTAAAACACCTAAAAGAAAGCAGAAAAATACGTATGAAAGGCAAGATTGCAATCGGCAGTAAATCAATTAGTTATAAAGTAGTGTAAGAAAAGGTGCTTAGTTGGACTTTAAAAGAGCCTTAGTAAGACCTCAAAAGGGCATCTATTACAAGTCAATTAGGCGTCTTTTCAAAGCTAAAAGAGCATGTTTTGATTTTGAGTGGCATGAAAATAGTTTACAAATGGAGGTTGCAATGGGAATAAATTGTTTATAGAAGCAAAAAGACATAGTAATAGATAGACATAGTCTTTATTTGTTTTTTCTACATTATTCTCTTATAATTTGTCCCCTTGTAAGATTATCTGATTTTGAATAGTCATGCTGTCTAAGTATTAAATCTTTATTTTATAGCCATTCTATGTATTTAATCGAGGAACCTTTTTTTGTGTATTGTTATGAAGTTGTCTTTTCTTTGCCCATGGATAAAATAAGTTTGTTTTTGTTTCTTGAGTAAATGATAGTATGCACAACTTACCTATAGGTGTGTATAAATTTGTTTATTTAATCTGCATAATTCTGAAAATACGTCGCTTTTTGTTTTGAATGTAATTTTATTTGTTACTTTTGTGGAGAATAAAGTAGTACATTGAATTATGGAAGAAGCGATAAAGCAAATAGGTGAAAGACTAAAAGGCTTACGTGAGGCTCTGGACATTTCTGTACAGGAAATGGCTGAAACTTGTGGTATATCTGAGGAGAAATATTTGAAGATGGAAACTGGTGAGAGTGAGTTGTCAGTTAGTAAGCTGTATAAGGTCTCTCATAAGTATGATGTTTCTCTGGATGCTTTGATGTTTGGTGAGGAGCCTCGCATGAATTCTTATTTCCTAACGAGAAAAGGAAAGGGGATGAGCGTTGAGCGTAGGTATGCTTATAAATATCAAAGTTTAGCGAGTGGGTTCAGTGGAAGGAGAGCTGATCCTTTCCTCGTTACGGTTGAGCCAAAGCCTGAAGATGCTCCTGTAAATATGGATGTCCACCCTGGACAAGAGTTTAATATGGTTTGGGAAGGACGTATGGATCTTAGGTTAGGGGATAAACGATTTGTTTTAGAACCAGGTGATTGCATTTATTTCGATGCTAATCAGCCTCATTGTATGCGTGCTTTGGATAACGTACCAATGCGCTTCTTGGCAATTATATTTTAGGTTTAGTTTATTCATAACCTCTAAAGGAATAGTGACGATGGTATATCGTGTACTTTTAGAGAGGGGTATAGTCTTTTAATATGTTTATTTTGTGTGATATAGGAAAACCTATAAAGCATAATATTAATTCAAAAGAATAAAATGATAGAAAGATATTTAACACAAACACATTTTACTTCAGAGGAAGATTTTCGTGACAACTTGCATTTTGTAGTTCCTGAAACGTTTAACTTTGCTTACGATGTTATGGATGAGTGGGCAAAGGTTGCGCCAGAGAAACTGGCATTGTTGTGGACCAGCGAGCGTGGTGAAGAGTTGAGGGCTACTTATGCCGAGTTTAAAGAACAAACAGATCAGGCTGCATCTTATTTTCTAAGCCTTGGTATAGGACGTGGCGATAAGGTTATGCTGATATTGAAACGCCATTATCAATGGTGGGTGTCTATGATGGCACTGTGCAAGATTGGGGCAGTAGCTATTCCAGCAACTCACATGTTGACTGCAAAAGATATCGTTTATCGGAATCAGCGTGCATCTGTAAAAGCTATTATATGTGTCAATGATGAATATGTAACTACGCAGGTTATGGAGGCTATGGCTGAAAGTCCAACGGTAGAGGTACTTGTTGCTGTTAACTCTTTGGCACAGAAGGGTTGTCCTGTTGCTGACGGATTTCATGATTGGTTTGCTGAATGGGAGAATGTTCCAACATTCGTTCGCCCTGAGAATGTGAACGTAAATGAAGATACAATGTTGATGTATTTCACGAGCGGTACCAGTGGTGAACCGAAGATGGTGGCGCATGACCATCTCTATGCGTTGGGGCATTTGATAACGGGTGTTTATTGGCATAATCTTGATGATAGTGGAATACATCTCACAGTAGCTGATACGGGATGGGGTAAGGCTGTTTGGGGTAAACTTTATGGACAATGGTTTGCGGGAGCAACGGTCTTTGTGTATGATCATGAGAAGTTTACGGCGGAGAAGATGATGCGCATGATGGAGAAGTATCGTGTAACTTCGTTCTGTGCCCCTCCAACCATCTACCGTTTTATGCTGCAAGAGGATTTCTCGCAGTATGATCTTTCTGCACTGAAGTATTGCACTACGGCTGGAGAAGCTCTTGAACCTATTGTCTTCCAGAAGTTTATGAACTTGTGGGTGTAAAGATGATGGAGGGCTTTGGACAAACGGAAACGACAATGACTTTGGGCACTTTTCCTTGGATTAAGCCAAAGCCTGGAAGTATGGGTAAACCGAATCCGCAGTATGATGTCAAACTATTGAAGTCGGATGGTTCGCCATGTGAGGATGGTGAGAAGGGCGAAATTTGTATAGATACCAGTTCAGGGAAACCAATAGGTCTCTTTAAGGGGTATTATCGTGATGCTGAACTGACAGAGAAGGTCTGGAAAGATAATCTTTATCATACAGGTGACTTGGCATGGCGAGATGAAGAAGGGTATTATTGGTTTGTCGGTCGTGCTGATGATGTTATAAAGAGTTCGGGTTATCGCATTGGCCCATTTGAGGTGGAAAGTGCGTTGATGACCCATCCCGCGGTTGTTGAATGTGCAGTAACGGGTGTGCCGGATGAAATACGTGGTATGGTCGTAAAGGCTACAGTTGTTCTTGCTAATGAATGGAAGGATAAGGCTGATGAGGCTTTTGTGAAGGAACTGCAGAACCATGTGAAGCATGTTACAGCTCCATATAAGTATCCACGAATTATCGAATTTGTGGATGCGTTGCCGAAAACTATCTCTGGTAAGATTCGACGTGTGGAGATTCGTGAACGTGATAAACGATAAGGGGGGATAATGTTTTTATGAGTGTGCCTATTATATTACATAAGGTGTATTGCTAAAATTGATGCTGAAAAGAGTGGAATGAAAAAGAAAAATGCATTTTTTTGAAAGTTTTTCTTCAAAATATTTGGAGGGAACGGATTTTCTCTATACCTTTGCACTCGCTTTTGAAAACAAGCCACCTGGCAAGTTAATAAGAGCAACAAAGAAAGAGTTCTTTGAAAAGATTTACATAAACAGAGAAGTAGTACAAGAAGCGTCTGTTTGATTTTATATCAAATGGATGGGTAAAAGAAACGAACCGATCAATTCATTGTCCCTGCTTTTGAGGCATCGCCTCAAAATAATTATGGAACAAGAGAAAAGGTGCTTTTTACTTGATACTTTTAGGATAAGCGTTCTGAAACAGAGATTACTCGGTGAAGCGTTTGGGGAATATTGGTATTCATTACTATTTATTACTCATCACTTATCACCAACACATATTTTACAATGGAGAGTTTGATCCTGGCTCAGGATGAACGCTAGCTACAGGCTTAACACATGCAAGTCGAGGGGAAACGGCATTGAGTGCTTGCACTCTTTGGACGTCGACCGGCGCACGGGTGAGTAACGCGTATCCAACCTTCCCATTACTGTGGGATAACCTGCCGAAAGGCAGACTAATACCGCATAGTCTTCGATGACGGCATCAGATTTGAAGTAAAGATTTATCGGTAATGGATGGGGATGCGTCTGATTAGCTTGTTGGCGGGGTAACGGCCCACCAAGGCAACGATCAGTAGGGGTTCTGAGAGGAAGGTCCCCCACATTGGAACTGAGACACGGTCCAAACTCCTACGGGAGGCAGCAGTGAGGAATATTGGTCAATGGACGGAAGTCTGAACCAGCCAAGTAGCGTGCAGGATGACGGCCCTATGGGTTGTAAACTGCTTTTGTATGGGGATAAAGTTAGGGACGTGTCCCTATTTGCAGGTACCATACGAATAAGGACCGGCTAATTCCGTGCCAGCAGCCGCGGTAATACGGAAGGTCCAGGCGTTATCCGGATTTATTGGGTTTAAAGGGAGCGTAGGCTGGAGATTAAGTGTGTTGTGAAATGTAGACGCTCAACGTCTGAATTGCAGCGCATACTGGTTTCCTTGAGTACGCACAACGTTGGCGGAATTCGTCGTGTAGCGGTGAAATGCTTAGATATGACGAAGAACTCCGATTGCGAAGGCAGCTGACGGGAGCGCAACTGACGCTTAAGCTCGAAGGTGCGGGTATCAAACAGGATTAGATACCCTGGTAGTCCGCACAGTAAACGATGGATGCCCGCTGTTGGTACCTGGTATCAGCGGCTAAGCGAAAGCATTAAGCATCCCACCGGGGAGTACGCCGGCAACGGTGAAACTCAAAGGAATTGACGGGGGCCCGCACAAGCGGAGGAACATGTGGTTTAATTCGATGATACGCGAGGAACCTTACCCGGGCTTGAATTGCAGAGGAAGGATTTAGAGATAATGACGCCCTTCGGGGCCTCTGTGAAGGTGCTGCATGGTTGTCGTCAGCTCGTGCCGTGAGGTGTCGGCTTAAGTGCCATAACGAGCGCAACCCCTCTCTTCAGTTGCCATCAGGTTAAGCTGGGCACTCTGGAGACACTGCCACCGTAAGGTGTGAGGAAGGTGGGGATGACGTCAAATCAGCACGGCCCTTACGTCCGGGGCTACACACGTGTTACAATGGCCGGTACAGAGGGACGGTGTAATGCAAATTGCATCAAATCTTGAAAGCCGGTCCCAGTTCGGACTGGGGTCTGCAACCCGACCCCACGAAGCTGGATTCGCTAGTAATCGCGCATCAGCCATGGCGCGGTGAATACGTTCCCGGGCCTTGTACACACCGCCCGTCAAGCCATGAAAGCCGGGGGTGCCTGAAGTCCGTGACCGCAAGGATCGGCCTAGGGCAAAACTGGTGATTGGGGCTAAGTCGTAACAAGGTAGCCGTACCGGAAGGTGCGGCTGGAACACCTCCTTTCTGGAGAGTTCGCTTATTATTAACTGATTTGACACGTATCTAAGTATAGGAGTTAATAAAGTTAATGGTACTCAAGATAAATAAAAGAACCTTTGGTTCGTTTTTCTTCTTGTACTCACTGCACTCTGTATTATATAAATGTAGGAGTTTAGAGTTTAAGGCTCACATAAAGGTTCAAGTCCTTATTCTCCACTTTGCTGTCATCTGCTTCTGAGGCATTGCCTTAGAATAAGCATAACAACAGCATATGATCTTTGACATATTGACACAAGCAAGACTGTAATGTAGAACTATTCTTTCTTTAAAAAGGAAGAATTATTATTCTAATTATTGAAGAAACAACTTCAAATTCTTTAGAATCACACAACAGCTGAAAGTATGAGCTACATTCTTTGTAAGTAATTACAAAGAAGGCGAAGAAAGTAAGAAAGGGCGCATGGCGGATGCCTTGGCTCACGGAGGCGATGAAGGACGTGATAAGCTGCGATAAGCCTTGGGTAGGTGCAAATAACCTTTGATCCAAGGATTTCCGAATGGGACAACCCAGCAGGTTGAAGACCTGCTATCACTACAAAAAGTAGTGAGGCGAACGAAGGAACTGAAACATCTTAGTACCTTTAGGAAGAGAAAAATAATTAATGATTCCCCTAGTAGTGGCGAGCGAACGGGGAATAGCCCAAACCTGCTTTGTGGCAACGCTTAGCAGGGGTTGTAGGACCACGTTGTCGTACTTAGATTGTGAGAAGAATGTTCTGGAAAGATCAATCATAGAGGGTGATAATCCCGTATTCGAAGCATGACGAGACGTAGTGGTATCCTGAGTAACGCGGAACACGTGTAATTCTGCGCGAATCAGCCGGGACCATCCGGTAAGGCTAAATACTCCCGTGAGACCGATAGTGAACGAGTACTGTGAAGGAAAGGTGAAAAGCACTCCGATGAGGAGAGTGAAATAGTTCCTGAAACCATGCGCCTACAAGCGGTCGGAGCCGCGTAAGCGGTGACGGCGTGCCTTTTGCATAATGAACCTACGAGTTACCATGTCTGGCAAGGATAAGCGTCATGAGACGCGCATCCGCAGTGAAAGCGAGCCTGAATAGGGCGTCAAGTCAGATGGGGTAGACGCGAAACCAAGTGATCTACACTTGCCCAGGTTGAAGTTCGGGTAACACCGAATGGAGGACCGCACGGATAAGCGTTGAAAAGCTTCCCGATGAGGTGAGTGTAGGAGTGAAAGGCCAATCAAACTTGGAGATAGCTCGTACTCCCCGAAAGGCATTTAGGGTGCCGCGTGCGACGATCTCCATAAGAGGTAGAGCGACCGATAGGGTCAAGAGGACTTCACCGCCTATCGAGACCTGACGAACTCCGAATGCTTATGGACTGCAGTCGTGCAGTAAGGGGGCGGGTGCTAAGGTCCGTCCCCGAGAGGAGAAGAATCCAGACCGCCGTCTAAGGTCCCGAAATTCTGTCTTAGTTAGTCTAACGAAGTCTGGTCCCCGTGACAGCTAGGATGTTGGCTTGGAAGCAGCCATTCATTCAAAGAGTGCGTAACAGCTCACTAGTCGAGGGTCCCGGGCATGGATAATAATCGGGTATAAGTCAGATACCGAAGGCGCGGGATAGTAATGTATATTAAAAAGTATCGGTAGGGGAGCATTCCATTAGCGTTGAATGGTGCAGGTAACTAATCCTCGGAGCTTATGGAAAAGCAAATGTAGGTATAAGTAACGATAAAAAGGGTGAGATTCCCTTTCGCCGAAAGACCGAGGTTTCCCGGGCGATGCCAATCAGCCCGGGGTTAGTCGGGTCCTAAGTCTCAGCCGAATGGCGATGGCGATGGCAGATGCGGTTAATATTCCGCAACTCGCATATACAGTGATGTGGAGACGGAGCAGTGACACTGCCGCGCCCTGACGGAATAGGGCGTTTAAGTGCGTAGGCTATGAGGAAGGCAGGCAAATCCACCTTCCGAGCTGAACCATGAAAGTACAGGTAATCCTTCGGGATAACTTGAGTGCAGGTAATCATACTTCCGAGAAAATCCGCTAAACTTAATGTATATGCGACCCGTACCGCAAACGGACACACGTGGTCGGGTAGAATATACTAAGGCGTTGAGAGATTCATGGTTAAGGAACTAGGCAAATTGACCCCGTAACTTCGGGATAAGGGGTCCTCATAGCAATATGAGGCGCAGAGAATCGGTCCAGGCAACTGTTTAACAAAAACACAGGGCTGTGCAAACTCGAAAGATGACGTATACAGCCTGACACCCTGCCCGTGCCGGAAGGTTAAGAGGAGATGTCACCAGCAATGGGAAGCATTGAATTGAAGCCCCGGTAAACGGCGGCCGTAACTATAACGGTCCTAAGGTAGCGAAATTCCTTGTCGGGTAAGTTCCGACCTGCACGAATGGTGTAATGATCTGGACGCTGTCTCAACCATGAGCTCAGTGAAATTGTAGTATCGGTGAAGATGCCGATTACCCGCGATGGGACGAAAAAGACCCCGTGAACCTTTACTACAGCTTAGCATTGACCTTGGTCATCCGATGTGTAGGATAGGCCGGAGGCTTCGAAGCGGGTGCGCCAGCATTCGTGGAGCCATCCTTGAAATACGGCCCTTTGGCTGTCTGAGGTCTAACGCGCAGTTTGCGCGGACACTGCTTGGTGGGTAGTTTGACTGGGGTGGTCGCCTCCAAAAGCGTAACGGAGGCTTCCAAAGGTGCCCTCGGGCCGATTGGTAACCGGCCTTATAGAGTGCAATGGCATAAGGGCGCTTGACTGGGAGGCAGACATGCCGAGCAGGCAGGAAACTGGGGCATAGTGATCCGGCGGACGTGTATGGAAACTCCGTCGCTCAAAGGATAAAAAGGTACTCCGGGGATAACAGGCTGATCCCCCAAGAGCTCATATCGACGGGGTGGTTTGGCACCTCGATGTCGGCTCGTCACATCCCCGGGGCTGGAGAAGGTCCCAAGGGTTGGGCTGTTCGCCCATTAAAGTGGCACGCGAGCTGGGTTCAGAACGTCGTGAGACAGTTCGGTCTCTATCTATCGTGGGCGTTGGAGTTTTGAGTGGTGCTGACACTAGTACGAGAGGACCGTGTTGGACAGACCTCCGGTTTACCAGTTGTGCCGCCAGTGCACCGCTGGGTATCTGAGTCTGGATTGGATAAGCGCTGAAAGCATCTAAGTGCGAAGCCAGCCGCAAGATGAGAACTCCTCATAAGGGTCGTCATAGACGATGACGTTGATAGGGTGTAGGTGTAAAGACGGTGACGTCAAAGCCGAGCACTACTAATTGCCCGAAACTTTCTTCGGGTCTCCCGCCTCCAAAGTTTGGAGTGCGGGGACCAGTGACTCAGACTTTGAGCTGTGTATTCTTCTAAAGTAAGGAGATAGGTTCTATATATGTTTTGCTTGTGGAAATACGTCACCTTATACGGCTGACAACTATCAGTAGAGAAATTAAATCTTGTCTACTTGAGAAGGAGAACTTAAGAGATATACGCAAAGTATATATAGCTTTAAGTAAAGTCATCCGAACGATTTATCAGGTGGTTATTGCGGCGGGGTCCCACCTCTTCCCATTCCGAACAGAGAAGTTAAGCCCGCCTGCGCCGATGGTACTGCAATGCAATGCGGGAGAGTAGGTGGCCGCCTCCTTTTACAAGAGCTCTGAAGAGAAATCTTCGGGGCTCTTTTTTTGTTGTTGGGTGATGGGGATGGGCGATGGGTGTTGAATGTTAGGTGTTGATGATGTGTTGATAGGGGGAAGATATTGTATTGGGCTAATTGGGCTAATTAGGCTAATTGTATTGGGCTAATATAAGGCTAATAAGCCTAATTAGGGCTATTTTTTTTATTAAGGTTACTGGGCTAATAGGGTTAATATTTTTGTTTATCACGGCTACCGAGCCTAATAGGCTAAAGCTTAATATTTTTTATTACGGCTATTGGGGCTAACAGGGCTAATGCTTTAATCTAATAAGGTTGATAGGTCTGATATAGCTAATATGATGCACACTTTATAATATTATTTATTTCTTTTCGTTAATTCTTTATATGCAGTGGACTGATAGAATCCGACAGGTAAAGATATTTTTAGTTGTTGCAGCAATTCTTATTGCTGTCGCTTCTATGCTTGTGTCTCGTTATTTAACACGTGATTTGGCAGAGCAGGAGAGAAGTAAGATGCAGGTGTGGGCAGAGGCTATGAAGTCACTTAGTGCAGCAGATGAAAATACGGATTTAAGTCTTGTTTTGAAGGTTTTAGATGAAAACCACACTATTCCTGTTGTTGTCTTGGATAGTGACGGAACTGTAACAGAGTATCGTAATATAGAAATTAAAGCACGTAATGGCAAAGACAGTACTAACTATGTTACTTCATTAGGGCAACAGTTGAAAGCTTCTGGGCAGGTTATTCGTATCTCTTTGAGTAAGAATCATAATGATTATATTGATGTCTGCTATGATGATTCGTTGATGTTAAAGCGTATTGCGATTTATCCCTATGTACAATTAGGTGTTGTAATGCTATTTGTTATTGTTGCTATTTTTGCCTTACTAACATCAAAGCGTGCAGAACAAACAAAGTATGGGTTGGATTAAGTAAGGAGACAGCACACCAGTTAGGCACTCCTATTTCTTCTTTGATGGCGTGGACAACGATTTTAAAGGAAACTTATCCCGAAGATGAACTTCTACCAGAGCTGGATAAGGATGTGAAACGTTTGCAGCTTATTGCTGATCGTTTTTCTAAGATTGGCTCAGTTCCTGAACCCGTCCCAACCAGTCTTAATGATGTTCTTAATCATGTTGTTGATTATATGGATCGTCGCACATCTAAGAAGATAGAAATGAAGACTGTTCTTCCATCAGATGATATAATTATCAATTTAAATGCGTCATTGTTCGAGTGGGTGATAGAAAACCTTTGTAAGAATGCTGTTGATGCAATGGGAGGCAAGTTGGGTAGTATAACACTCCGTTTAGAAGAAACCGATAAGCGTGCTATTGTTGAAGTGAGCGATACAGGTAAAGGAATTAAGAAAAAAGATCTAAGAAATGTATTTCGTCCAGGCTTTACCACTAAAGACCGTGGTTGGGGTTTAGGGTTGAGCCTTGCAAAACGTATTGTGGAGGAATATCATCATGGAAAGATATACGTGAAAAGCTCTGAAGTTGGTAAGGGGACAACTTTTCGCATAGAACTTCGAAAAAGAGTAGATGCTAATATGATAGATTTTTTTTCATGAAAATAATATTTTATTTTCATGAAAAAAATATTTTTCGTTCATGATGAAAAAAATATTTCTTTACGTGAAAAATAATTCGGCTTTTTATAGTCATATATTCCTGATTTTATTACTGATAGAGTATCATCTGAGTTACGAATGCAATGTTGTTTATATGCTTGAGACATTTAGAAAACTCTTTAATCTTCTAATGATAATAGAAAGCAAGACTTCATTTCAGATTGTGTAGAATAAACAGAGTATAAATCGTTTTACATTGGATGTTCTTACTTTTTTTACTTATAATTTGCTTATAATCAGAAAAATATTCGTAACTTTGCAACCCAATTATGGACTTAGAAACCCTTAAAATAGATTTGAAGGGTCTGGAAGAAGGTGTTAGTCACCTTGAGTTCGACCTGGATGACGCTTACTTTAAGGCAGTTGACGCTCCTGAAGTGAGTCAAGGATGTGTGCATGTATCTCTTGATATTGTGCGCACAGGAGATGATTTCTTTACCCTTGATTTCCACGAGACAGGTATGATAATGGTACCGTGTGATATATGTCTCGACCCAGTAGAGCAGCCAATAGAGACAACACAACGTCTCGAAGTTAAGTTAGGAAAAGAAAACTCAGAAGAGGACGACCTTGTGACGGTGGCCGAGGACGAAGGAATACTCGATGTTGCATGGTACCTCTACGAATTCATAGCTCTCGCAATCCCTATCAAGCATGTGCATGCACCTGGAAAATGCAACCCTGCTATGGTACGAGCTCTTGAGGAGTATTCTGCCGCCCGAAGCGGTGAGGAAGACGAGCAGGCGATGGATCCGCGCTGGGAAGCTCTATTAAAATTGAAAAAATAAAATATTAAACGTTTAAAGAATTATGGCACATCCAAAAAGAAGACAGTCAAAGACTCGTACACTCAAGAGAAGAACTCATGATAAGGCAGTAGCTCCTACATTGGCTTTATGCCCTAACTGTGGTTCTTATTATGTTTATCACACAGTTTGCCCAACTTGTGGTAACTATCGTGGTAAGGTTGCTGTCGTAAAGGAAACAGCTGAGTAAGCATGAGTAAGATTAATGCGATTATAACAGGTGTCGCTGGTTACGTGCCAGACTATGTCCTCAACAATGAGGAATTGTCTCGCATGGTTGATACTAATGATGAGTGGATTACCACTCGTACAGGTATCAAGGAACGCCGAATCCTCACCGAAGAGGGACTCGGTACATCCTATATGGCCCGCAAGGCAGCAAAGCTTCTGTTAGCAAAGACAGGTGCTGATCCAGACAGTATTGATGCTGTTGTTGTTGCCACAACGACTCCTGACTATCCGCATCCTTCTACAGCTTCTATCGTTTTAGGAAAGCTGGGATTGAAGAATGCCTTCGCATTTGACTTAGCTGGTGCATGTTGTGGCTTCATGTATGCACTCGATGTAGCCTGCAATATGATCCAAAGTGGTCGTCACAAGCGTATCATTGTTATCGGTGCTGATAAGATGTCAGCTATTACCGATTATCGTGATCGCGCTACATGTCCACTTTCGGTGATGGTGCAGGTGCTGTGATGTTAGAGGGTACAACCGAGGAAGGCGTTGGTATGATTGATTCTTATCATCGCACAGACGGTAAGGGACTTCCATTCCTCCATATTAAGGCAGGTGGTTCTGTTTGTCCTTCTTCAAGCTTTACAATTGATCATCGTTTGCATTACACCTACCAAGAGGGCCGTACCGTCTTCCGTTATGCTGTTACAGCAATGGGTGAAGATTGTGCAACACTTTTGGAGCGCAATGGCTTAACACAAGATGATATTGACTATGTAGTTTGTCATCAGGCAAACCTTCGTATCATCGAGGCTGTTGCAAAGCGCATTGGAGTTCCAATGGAGAAGGTGTTGGTAAACATTCAGCGTTATGGTAATACCAGCGCTGCTTGTATGCCGCTTGTTCTTTGGGATTTTGAGTCACAGTTAAAGAAGGGTGATAATATTATTTTCACCGGCTTTGGTGCAGGTTTCGTTAATGGCGCATCTTACTTTAAGTGGGCTTATGACGGCGACTCTGCAGCAGTTAAGAAATAAAGACTCTAAGTTATCATACACAAACGCATCTTTCTTTTCTTATAAGATAGGTGCGTTTTTTTGTTACAGAGATTAGGAGAGCGGTAAGGATGACATCTTCTTACATTCGTTTCTCTAATTATAATTATAACAGAACTTTTTAAACGTTCCTTTCTTTGGAAGGAAATAGTGGGTGAATAGATAATATGCATAAAGCTGGATTTGTAAATATCGTAGGTAATCCGAATGTCGGAAAGAGTACGCTGATGAATCAACTTGTCGGCGAGAAGCTTAGTATTGCCACGTTTAAGGCACAGACAACGCGTCATCGTATCATGGGAATCGTCAATACAGAGGATACCCAGATTGTGTTCTCAGACACACCAGGTGTACTGAAGCCAAACTATAAGATGCAAGAGATGATGCTCCAGTTCTCTGAGTCTGCCTTGGCTGATGCCGACATTTTACTTTATGTAACAGACGTTATCGAAGATCCAGAGAAGAATATGGACTTCTTTAGAGAAGGTTTCTAAGATGTCAATTCCTGTTATTCTTTTGATTAATAAGATTGACGAGAGCGACCAGAAGAAGCTTGGCGATCTTGTTATGAAGTGGCATGGACTGTTACCTAATGCAGAGATACTCCCTATTTCGGCTAAAAATAAGTTTGGAGTAGACATTCTTTTGAAGCGTGTTCACGAACTATTGCCAGAAAGTCCAGCTTTCTTTGATAAGGATCAGTTGACAGATAAGCCAGCAAAGTTCTTTGTATCAGAGATTATCCGTGAGAAGATACTGCGCTATTATGATAAGGAAATCCCTTATTCTGTTGAGGTTGTTGTAGAACGTTTCAAAGAGGATGACCGTCAGATTCATATCAATGCAGTCATTTACGTTGAGCGCAGCAGCCAGAAGGGAATCATTATTGGCCATCAGGGTATGGCACTTAAGAAGGTGTCTACCGAAGCACGTAAGAGTTTGGAACGTTTCTTTGATAAGAAGATATTTCTTGAGACTTTTGTGAAGGTAGATAAGGACTGGCGCAACTCACAGAAAGAATTGAAACATTTCGGGTATAGTCCGGAGTAAAAGGGGGACCTCCCCCAGCCCCTCCAAAGGAGGGGAGAGCCTAATGGGATAGGCTGGGGAGATATTTTATTTGCTTTATTGGGCCAATAAGGCTAATATGGCTCATTGGGCGAATGCAAAGCTAATAGCTCCCTTATTAATAAAAACAAATCACCCTGACTGCTTAGTAGGGTACACTCTCGCACAAAGCGAGGGCTGGGGAATGGTCATCCTCGGCAAATATTCATCGGATGCCTGACCACATCTGGCGCCTTTTCATAATTGATTAAACAGTTTTAGTGTTGAATTATGAGGAGGGAAAAGACCAATATAAATGGCAAATGTAGTAGCTATTGTGGGACGCCCAAACGTCGGTAAGTCCACACTTTTCAATCGATTAACTCAAACACGTCATGCAATTGTGAGCGATACTGCTGGTACAACACGTGACCGTCAGTATGGTAAGTGTCAGTGGAACGGACGCGAATTTTCTGTTGTTGACACTGGTGGATGGGTAGTTAAATCAGACGATATTTGAAGATGCAATCCGCAAGCAGGTGCTTGTTGCAACGGAAGAGGCTGACCTCGTTCTCTTTGTTGTTGATACCGAGACGGGTATTACCGACTGGGATGAGGATGTAGCAATGATTCTTCGTCGTACGAAACTCCCAGTACTCCTTGTTGCTAATAAGGTTGACAATAGCGGAGAGTATTATCAGGCAGCTGAGTTCTATAAACTCGGTCTGGGTGAGCCTATCTGTATCAGTGCTGCCACTGGTGGTGGAACTGGTGATTTACTTGATATTCTACTTGAGAATTTGAAAGATGTGCCAGATGAAACTGTTGATCAGGATATCCCTCGCTTTGCTGTTGTAGGTCGTCCTAACGCTGGTAAGTCAAGTATTATCAATGCCTTCATTGGTGAGGATCGTAATATCGTTACCGAGATTGCTGGTACAACTCGTGATAGTATCTATACACGTTATACGAAGTTTGGCTTGACTTCTATCTTGTTGATACTGCCGGTATTCGTCGTAAGAACAAGGTGAGTGAAGACTTGGAGTTCTATAGCGTTATGCGTTCTATCCGAAGTATTGAGAACTCTGATGTTTGTATCCTTATGTTGGATGCAACACGTGGTATCGAGTCGCAGGATATGAATATCTTCCAGCTCATACAGCGTAACAATAAGAGTCTTGTTGTCGTTGTGAACAAGTGGGATTTGGTTGAAGACAAGAATCAAAAGGTTATCGATACCTTTGAGAATGCTATTCGTAAGCGTATGGCTCCGTTCGTTGACTTCCCAATCATCTTTGCTTCAGCACTGACAAAGCAGCGTATTTTCAAGGTTTTAGAAACAGCGAAAGAGGTATATCAGAACCGTACAATACATATCGGTACAACGAAGTTGAATGAGGTAATGCTTCCTATCATTGAGGCAACACCACCACAGTCAGTGAAGGGTAAATATATCAAGATTAAGTATTGCTCACAGCTTCCAAACACACAGATTCCTTCTTTCGTATTCTATGCGAACCTGCCACAGTATGTTAAGGAGCAGTATCGTCGTTTCTTGGAGAACAAGATACGTGAGAACTGGAACCTGCATGGTTGTCCAATCAACGTGTTCATTCGTCAGAAGTAGTCGTAGGGGTTGTGCCTATGAAGAAAATAATGTTTCCTCTTCTTATCGCTTTGCCATTTTTATTGGTGGCTTGCAGTAAGAAAAAGGAGGTAGATCAAGGAGAGTTGGCTGGTCGTGCAGCCAAACTCTACTACGAGCAACTATTGAAAGGTCAGTATGATGCCTTCTTAGGAGGTGAAAATCGTTCAGAGAAGTTGCCTGATAGTTATAGAAAGCAACTCTTGACGAACCTCCGTCAGTTTGTTGAACAGCAGAAGACAGAGCATAACGGAATTGATTCTGTATCTTTCGTATCATCTGTTTTCTCTGAAAAGGATAGTACTGCCAGTGCTTTTCTGCTGTTTCATTATGGCGATAAGACGACCGAGCAGGTTGTTGTTCCAATGCTAAAGAAGCAGGGAGTGTGGATGATGAGATAACACATCATTCTCTGTTGCTCCTTTCTTTACCATCTTCAATCGTTGTGTTGATGCTCCGCACGTGTTGTGTTGATGCTCCGCACCAATGGTGCTAAGTACTGATAACATTACAATATGCGCGTGAAAAAAGTCCTCCCGCTTATTAGTTTCGTCCTAAAAGAGGGTGAAACAAATAAGCGGGAGGACTTTTCTATTAAGTAGATAGTGTTGGAGAAATGCTATCAAAGCCTTTTCTTCACAACTTATAGGGAAAGGTAGGCTATTTAGAGTGCTCCACTATTCTCTATTTTCTTTACCTTCTTAAAGAGTTCAGAAGCAAAGACAAGGTCGTTTAGCTTCTCATTATCTGATGTAATGACAGAGTTTATCACCTTGCCACTCCTTCCTTCCGTCTGCAATGAAGACAATATTCTCACCAATTCCCAATACAGAGTTCATATCATGAGTATTGATGATGGTTGTCATATTGAATTCTCGCGTGATACTTGTTAAGAGTTCATCAATGACCAGTGAGGTTTTTGGATCGAGTCCAGAGTTTGGCTCGTCACAGAAAAGATACTTTGGGTTCATAACGATAGCTCTTGCAATAGCTACACGCTTCTGCATACCACCAGAAATCTCCCCAGGGAACTTTTGTTCAGACCCTGTCAGGTTTACACGTTCAATACATTCCATTGCTCTTTTGTCACGTTCCTGTGCGGTCATGTCTGAGAACATGTCCAAAGGGAAACGTACATTTTCCAGAACAGTGAGTGAATCGAAGAGGGCAGCTCCTTGGAAAATCATACCCATCTCGCGGCGCATGAGAATCTGGTCTTTCTTTGTCATGTTGACAAAGTTACGTCCGTCATAAAGTACTTCGCCCTTAGTAGGGTCGAGAAGACCAGTGAGCGAACGCATCAGAACAGTCTTACCTGCACCACTCTGTCCGATGATGAGGTTTGTTTTTCCGTCTTCAAAAACGGTGTTTATATCTTTCAGCACTTCCTTGTCGCCGAATGATT
>BNJT01000843.1_pt1 | contig 85037 bp, 79 predicted proteins | sample 8540491 | NCBI WGS metagenome assembly BNJT01 (sample SAMD00202455, study PRJDB9452) | human saliva metagenome | host: Homo sapiens | reverse complement strand
TTCTGTAGATGTTATTTGCCGCAAATAAACACACAGAACAAGAACGATAGAAACCAAGAAATTACAGGATTTTGGGCTGTTTTGGTAGAATGGAATAGCCAGCCAAGGAATCGCGGATAAACAAAACGAAAATGTCCTCCATAGATGTAGGGAAACAGTGAGCCCGAATTTTTGGGATGCATGTGTATGATGATGTCGGCTAAAAAACGAAAAGTGTAAGTATCTGAAAATAAGTGTTTTTAAAGTATAATGCTCCAAATCACCAATATGAGCAAAATCCCAACAAAGAGATAAGGCCCAATCGGACTTGTAAACATCCATAAAAAGGGCTTTATTCAAATCCTTTTCTTGTTGTTATAGTTTTTAATGATGAATCCAGAATAATATATTTCCGCCTAAAAACCAAGGAGGTTACCATATCCCAAAAGGTATGGGTTTGGCGCTGGACTTTTCATACTGCTCATCAGTTTTAGTTAAAATTACCTTAAATTAAAAATCCATCCGCATCAGGGAACAATAGAATAAAAATTCCAGCGGAAAGGGGCTACTTTCAGAGTTGCTTGCCAGAATTTTCAAAGACAGGAAAAGTCTTTTCTTTTCAAATCAAAATAGAATGTAAGTTTTGACAATATCGTGATGGTAAGCCACCTCCAATCGCCACGCCAGAGAGCATCAATGGGGAGAATGCTCTATTTCTGACTGGATTTTTCTTGCAGTGTAATAAATTAAAAAGGGTCAGAAGAAAAAGCGAATAAGTGTAAGTTTCGAGCGTAAAAAGACAAAAAGAATATTTGTGGAGAAAAGCAAAGAAAACGGTCAAAAGCCAGCCGCTGATTTATTAGAAATCAAAGTGATATTGGTCAAATATTTATAAATCTGACCAGGTCAAACTAATAGTAATGGTGCTGAGCCAAGCCCAAACCAGCCTGAAAATCTGTTTTTCTTTGCGCCAGAAAACGAAAAGTGCAAAATTTCGTAAAAATCATAGATGAGACGAATGTGGATGCCGTTCAAAACCTCACCAGTCATGATAATTGCTCGGTTATCAAAAATAAAATAAACATCCATGGAATACGGTCATCGAGATGATGCGGTATCATCAGTGCGATGATACTTCCTAAACTCCATAAAACAAGCACAAATAAATCGAATAAAAGATATTCTGCTTTTGTTATTTGGGAAGAGAGGGATAGGGCGTTGTGATCGATTTTCGTTAGTTTTTGTCATCGCTGCAAAATTAGAAAAATATAACAGAAAAGAACATTTTCCCATGAAAGCAGATTTTTATTTTCTATTTTTGCTGAAACATTTAGAAATATATTCCGGACAGAATATTTTTATAGAGCAGCTCTCAAAGGCTCGCTATGCCCTTGAAGAAGGGGAAGTTCCGATAGGCTGTGTGATGGTTTGTGATAACAAGATTATCGCCAGAGGACATAATCTCACGAACGGCTGAACGACATCACAGCCCACGCCGAGAATGCGGAGTATAACCTCAGCGGCTAATTTTCTGCGGGTGGTAAATACCTGAAAGACTGCACGATGTATGTGACTCTGGAGCCATGCGTGATGTGTGCTGGAGCTTTGTTTTGGTCGCAGATTTCGCTTGGTCATCGGTGCAAGAGATGAGAAAACGCGGTTTTCTAAACAAAGGAATAGAGCTCCACCCTAAAACTGAAATCATTACGAGGGCGTTTTAAGAGGAAGAAGTTCCCTTTTTGGTTGAGTGAGTTTTTCAAAGGGGAAACGATGATTTAAGAATGTTTAAATTTAATAAAGTAAGTTATTTTTGGTTTTTGTGTTAAAAATTTGTTAAATTGCAAAGAAATTTTACACCTCGTTGTGCAAATTAAGTTTAACTATAGTTGTTTAACCAGTTCTAAGTTTAATATTATGGTTATTAGGAATATAAAATTTAAATTTATAAATTAAAATTATCAGAAGAATGTTTACTATTGCTGCTCTTGCAGCCGTAGGGTTGGCAGGAACTTCACTTACATCATGTAGTAGAAGTAGTGATAATAATGATCCGATCATAACGGCAGTTCCTATAGAGCAGGCTATCATAGGAACATGGAAATTGAGTGAAAAGAGAAGGAAAAAGTAGGAGGACAATTTGTAGAAAGTCCAGTAACAGAATCATACGAAGTTTAGCAAACAAATGGAGTTTATAAGCGTTATAATGATAGAGCTTTTAACAAAATCTTGTTGGTGGAGGAACTTATAAAATAGAGAATGATATTCTTGTACTTGCTTCAAGTTCAAGATATAAGCTTGAAATTAATGGTAATACCATGGTTTATACAAGTAGTGATGGTTCAAAAAGAAATACTTATACAAAATTATAAAATAACTAAGCTGGGTATCAATAGATATCCGCTTTTATTTTTAACTCTTCTATGGAATACACAAAATCTTGGTTGAATTCATTCATGGAGTTGATGAGCTGAAAAATGAGAGAATTCGTTTAGGTTTTGCAGGGTGATTTCTGTTTCTTTTTATTTTTCCTTGTTTTTAGGAGATTTTTGCTGCTGGACGCCATTGAGCAAGAAACTTTTAGGCGTGTACCAAGTTTGGTTTTAGGAATAAAAAGATTAGAAAAAGAAGTGTCTGTAATCTGTCCGTTTTTCACGATGATGATTTCCTGTGCTCGGGCTCTTCATTTTTCAAATTCTGTGCGGTCTGCAAATTTGAAATCGTACGAAAAATCATTATTCTCCACCAGTTCAAAAGTTTCTATTTCAGGAAAAGCGTAGGAAGCATTTGATTTGAAATTTCCCTCCAAATCATACACGATGCGCAGTTTGTAGAGTCCGTCTTCGTCATAGCTCTAAGTCCTTGAAAATCTTTTTCTAAATCTCATACAGCACTCCTTCCCCTGAAATGCGCAAAAGTCTCACGAACCCTCTGCTGGTGAAGGTCCTAATAAGAATGCTTTTTGGTCTTCTACTTTTATGCTTTCAATAAATTGGGACATATATTTTTATTTTTCATTTCTTGATATTCATCTTCCAGCTGGCTCATGTGGGTGATTCCTCCGCCGCTTTTGAAGTAGAATTTTTCGTTTTCTTTTCTATAAAACGAATCATCACACAGCTGTCCAGATTTCTGTTGTCGAAACCAGCCGCAAACGCCTGTATAAAAAGCCCCTTTTGGTAGTTTTCTGCCTCTAAAACAATCTCCAAAGTCTTCATTTTTCGGTGCGCCCAGAATAGACCCTGCGGGAAGCAGTTTTTGGAGAATGTCGCCTATATTTCCCTGAAATTCAGGTTTTAGCTCTCGTGATTTTGAGCTCATGGCGTATAAATCCCTTTGGCAGGTTTTTGATGAAATCTATCCTTTGGAACTCTTCCAGCTGGACATTATCCGCTACCATGCTCAGGTCGTTTCGTAACAAATCCACTACGGTATAATGCTCGGCAAGTTCTGTCTTCTTTCAGGACATTCACAGCATTCTCCACCGAGGCATCGATGGTGCCTTTCATTGGGTAGGTGAAAATTTTATTTTCTTTGATTTCCCACAAAAGTTTCTGGCGAAAAATACAAATTGGTCATCAGAAATAGACTTTTGTATTTCGCATCAGAAATTTTGTAAAATCTCCTTTAAAAGAAAGGTTGGTTTTTATCTCCGTCTGGCAGGTGTAGTTGGCAAGGTAGGAATTTCCGCCTTTCTCAGGTGAACAATTTCAAAGCCTTTTGGTAATCTTCCCTGCTCTGTAGGAAATTTTCCCAGAAAAATATTTCTGAATCTTGAATTGGTTTTTCAGATTTGAAATCAGGAAATTTTGATGAAAATATCTGCCTTTTTCCAAATCTTTTTCTTCAAGAATGATGATATTCTGAGCCATCAATCATAAAAAGAAAAGGAATTTTATTCGCAGAGAGGAAGTTCATTTTCTCAAAAAGAGCCTTGAAAATTTTTCATAGTGCAAAAATAAAACTAAAACTTTATTTTTGCATAAAATAGAATAAAAATGGAACGAAAAATAGATACGGGCAGATTTTCAGTGAGAGCGTTTGATTATTGGAAATCGGTGATGAGGTTTAATATTGCATTTTCAGTGTTGTATTTTGATTGTTTATGCTGCTGACTTATGGTTTGGCAAACTATCTGGGCGTTTGGGAAAAATTCGTCGGAACTGCAATCAGTAACGAGCATGGAGGCGTATGTTAAGAAATTAAATGAGCTGGTTCGTTCAAAAGATGTGATGCTATTTTCGTTATTGAGTGTTTTTGCTCTGGGCTGGTTTTTCCTCTGCATATAGGCTTTTTCAAGATTTTTAAGAAAAATAGACAACAAGGAAGAGCCTGTTTTAGGCGATTTATTCAGAAGGTTATCAAGGTGCTAACTGTACAAAATACGCTATATATTACATTCTTTGGATGATGATTTACAGATTTATGAGCCAGTTGGTCTTTCCAGCACTGCTTTTGGGTGATGCTTACGCTTTTTGTTCCTCCGCTGATGTATTTCAGGAATGAACCTTTGGGAACGGCGATGGTTACAAGTTTTTCATGCGATGCGTAGAATAACACTATTAATCTGTGTCATCGGGACTGCATTTATCAGTTATCCCGGTTTAGTTGTGTTTCTGGTGGGGTATGCGCTGACTTTTCCTTTTGAATGCGATGATTTATCACTTTTATATCATATTTTTACAGAAGAAATAAACAATAATTTATAAATATGAAAAAGTAATTTTACTAATCGGCTTTTGCTTTTTCATTCATGCTGTCTGCTCAGAAAGGAGCATATTATCAGCAATATGTGAAGTACAAAATGAACATCGATGTAGATGTGTCTAACTATTCTTACCACGGAAAACAGAGCATAGAATACACGAACAACTCGCCTGATGAGCTGAGAGTAGTGTATTTTACTTGTATTGGAATGCCTTTAAGCCTAATTCTATGATGGATCAGGGTGACCAACGAGGACTGAATGCAGACGGGCGTCTGATGACCAAAGTAAATGGAAACCAGTCTCTCGTTTGGCTTCTATTCCTGCTAATGAAGAGGGAATCCAGAAAAATAAACCGGATAAAACAAAAAGACAAAGACCTAAAAATTCTGAAGTTCAGGAAACGATAATGAAAAGCTTTATCTGAATGAACCACTGAAACCCAATTCCACTACGACTTTCACAATGGACTGGGATGCAGTGATTCCACACCAAAATCGAAGAGCAGGGCGAAACAACCGAAGGAGTACAAATGTCCATGTCCCGTGGGATATCCTAAATCGCAGAATACGACTATGCACGCGCTGGGCGACTTTTTGACTATGTAGGAAGGGAGTTTCATGCGCCGTTTGGAGATTTTTGATGGACAATCAACATTGACAAAGACTATGTCATCGGAGCAGGAGGAACACTCCAAAACCCTAATGAAGTGAAGGATATGCCCAAATCCTACAATCAAAGAAGATAGAAACGGAAAAGGCAACTTGGAGATGGAGAGCCAAAAATATTTTGGATTTCAACTTGGGCAGCAGACCCAGATTTTTCGGTGGAAGAGATGACCGTAATTGATGGGCCTAAACTATATTTCGTTTATCAAAAATCAGAAAAACAAAAATATTGGAAGAAGCGAAACTACTTGCGGTGAAATGTTTTCCAACTCATGAACGCTACTTTTGGAAGGTATGCTTATCCAAGCTACAGCTTTATCCAAGGGCGACGGCGGTATGGAATACGGAATGTGTACACTGATGCTGGGCGAGGCGAAAGACTTGGAAAGCCTTGTGAGTCTGATGGTGCATGAGGGGGCGCACTCTTGGTATCAGCAGATGCTTGCGACCAATGAGAGCATGGCTCCTTGGCTGGATGAAGGTTTTACAACTTATGCGCATGGGACTTTGTTCTTACCGATTGTTCCACCAAATTCAGCCGCAGCCTCAATCCTTTTTATGGATGCTATCCAGAGCTATGTGGCGTTCACGAAAAGAAAGATAGAAGAACCAGCGGTTTGGCTTGCTGACCACCACGACCACGGTTCGAAACTTTACAGCGTGGCATCTTACACCAAAGAGCGAGCTGTTTTTAGTAGAGCTGGGCTATATCGTAGGGGAGGAGAATTGTCTAAAAATCGTGAGAAAATACTATGATGAGTGGTCTATGAAACATCCCTACAGGGCGTGATTTTATGCATATAGCACAGAAAAGTTTCGAATGGATCCGAAATGGTTTTTATCATTCTTGGATAAACACTACTAAAAACCATGAGACTACGCGATAAAGATGTAAAAATACGGCGATGGATTTACGACCGTTACCCTTGTCAATAAAGGGACAATTCCAATGCCGATAGACTTCTCTGTATTGACAAAAGATAACAAAACTAGTGAACTATCACATTCCGCTTAATATGATGAGAGAGCCGAAAAATCTGATTTCTTTTGGGAATTTTACTACCCTTGGTTATTGGACCCGGACGTGCGAATCATTATACCTTTACGATACCTTTCGGGAAGGAAAAACTTCAGGCTATGGGAATAGATTTTGCAAAGATTAGCTGATGTGCATCCAGAGGATAACTTCTGAAGTGAACAAGTAATTTTTCAAAAATACACGAAAATGAGCAAAACTTTAGTAGTCAATATAGGAAACACGAATATCCGTTTTGGGATATTTAGTGGTGATGAATGCCAGACTTCATGGGTTATCAACGCAAACCTTACCGCACGAAAGATGAATTTTATTCGCAGTTTCTTTTGTTTTATCAGACCTTGTCAGATCAAAGCAGATGAGTTTCAGAAAATCATCATCGGTTCTGTGGTGCCGCAGCTTACAACAGTGATTAGCAGTGCTTTGAAGAAAATACATGGACTAGAACCTGTTTTGGTGAATAGAAGTACACCCTCTGAGTCGAGTCATAAATCCAGCCAATGGGAACTGATATTTATGCCAATTTGGTGGCAGCGCATTATCTTTTATCCCAAAGACAAAAAGAAGATTATCATAGATTTTTGGAACTGCCCTTACGGTGAGTTGTGTAGATGAAAAGGGTGAAACTCAGGGTGTTATCACTCGCGCCCGGGATTATCACTTCGCGTTGAATAGTCTAGTTCAGCAGACTGCCCAGCTCCCAGAGATAGAGCTGGCTCCTCCGAAAAACTGTCTTGGGGCAGGATACGGTTTCTTGTATGGTCAGTGGTATGGTCTATGGCTATCTGGGGAATGGTGGAAGGCTTCACAGAAAGGGTGAATCAACGAAGTGAAGGATAAATGTTTCGTAATCGCCACAGGCGGGAGTTTTCCACATCTATAAACCATTGACAGACAAAATAGATGTCGGCGACCATCTCCATACACTGAAAGGCTTTATAGGGAAGGAGGGGTAGCTGGTTTCTAAAAGTATGAAATAATGAAATATTTATCACTATCATTTTTGTCTTTCGGTCTCATTACTAAGTTGTAAAAAGCCGAAAGACAGAGTGGAAAAGAGCGAAGATGAAAATCTCGAAAATTAACAGTAAAAGAACATTTTGCTGTTGCGACCAATGTTTCTTCATGGAAGAATTATAAAGAAAAAGGGTTGATGATTCTACGAAATTCGTTTCGGAGATTTTTAATAATTACTATATCACAGATTTTTAGATAGTAAGGGGAAGAAAAAGATTGGTGGAATATTACAGACAAAAACAATGATAAAAGTTAAAAATTACTTTATGAAATCATTGAAAATAATGAGGAAATAAGTCAGTATATTTATTATAATTCAAAAGAAAGTAGATAAAAACTAAAAGTAAGTTTTTATGAAAGAAGAAAATAGGTAGTGATACTTTATAGAATGATTTTTTTACACCTATCGGTTTTACGAAAATAAATCAACAAGGAGATTTTGGCTATTATTTAAATTGTGATAATGAAAAAGAAGGAATAATAGATGTAAAATGCGATATGGAAAAAGGATATTACTATACCGATATTAAAAATATTGAAAAATGCAGTAAAGTAAATATTATAGGTGCGTTTTGAATTATACCAAGATGGAGATGGGAATTTTTGTAGAAAATACGATTTATGTTAAAGAAAGCCTAAAATAGGCGACCATCTCCACACGCTGAAAGAGGCTTTATTTGGAGAATATTTGAAGGAATTGAACAAAGAATAACAGTAAAATGAACAATAAATTATTAAAAATATTACTAAATATAATAGTAGTTATTCTCTGTGTTTGGTTCTTATATTTTTATCAGTGTATTTTTCTATATTTACTTTTTAGGAAGGCGCATAGGAGATAATGTAGATAGTCAATATATTATTGTAGCAATCATTATTATTGCGCTATGTATTTTACTGTTGGGAATAATTGTAAAATGTATTTTGATGATTATGAAAATCTTAAAATCTCAATGAAAAATATTCTAAATATAAATCGAGTAAATCTAATCAATCATAAAAATATAGAAAATGCAGTAAAATAAATATTATAGGTGTGTTTTTGAATTATACCAAGATGGAGATGAGAATTTTTGTAGAAAATACGATTTATGTCAAAAGAGCCTAAAATAGGCGACCATCTCCACACACTGAAAGGTTTTTATTTCTTGGGGAAGGAGGGGTAGCTGGTTTCTAAAAGTATGAAATAATGAAATATTTATCAATTATCATTTTGTCTTTTGGTCTATTACTAAGTTGTAAAAACTGAAAGACAGAGTGGAAAAGAGGGAAGATGAAAATACAGTTCAAGAGCTTGTATACAGAAATGATAGTCTAGTTCAAGCAACAAACTTTACAAAAATGAAATATATTCTACAAAGTAAAGTATAAAAAGGTATTATATCCGAAATTAAAGACTATTATCCTAGTGGAAAAATCTAAAATTGAAACAAAAACTAATTTGGTCAGAAGATGATCAGAATTACTATATAGAAAAAAGCCTATTATACAAATGGGAAATTAGAATATGAAGGAGAGGTCAATATAATAAATGATATACAGAAGAGGCTGGTGGATATTTTATACAAAAGAAGGGAAGGCAGAACTTATGTTAGAATTCATTAATGAGGAAAAATTGAAATTGAAAACCAAAGAATAGTAATAGATGTAGATAATCAAACCATTATGATAGCCATTTTGAGATAATAGATAAAGATAGTATAAAGGTAAATATAAAAATATTTTTCTCCGATACTATTCTTGGTAATATACTTTATATTAGGGATGAAGAAGGGAATGAACTAAAACAAGTAAAGTCTAAAACAAAAGGTTATGATTGGGATATTACAATAAGTAGCAAAGACCCTACAATAAGAACCATGAGTAGAAAACAAAATGGAAAAGGAGCAAAATACTATTATGAAATCATAAAATAAGGCTATGATTCTAATAATTTAAATATAATCATTAAACCTAATCAATCCTCAAAAACCCAAAAATAAAAGCCAAAAATACTAAATCCTCAAAGTGAAATTTGAGGATATCGAATAAAATCATTTAAATTTGCCTCCAAAAATGACAAATACAGATGTTTTTCTTGGTATTTGTTGTGTTTTTAGATGGTTTAACAAAAACGATACCTATCGTATTTCCTCGTTTTTCAGAGGTTTTTAGGATTTTTAGTATATGAGAATAGTCGTAGGACTTTCAGGAGGTGTTGACAGCAGTGTTGCCGCCTACCTGTTTAAAAACAACAAGGGCACGAGGTCATCAGGCTTTTTATGAGAAACGGAATGATGCTTCGGTGACTTTGGAGACGAATGCCCATGGGTAGAGGATAATGATGATGCCCTTCTGGTGGCGCAGAAACTGGGTATTCCTTTTTCAGGTGATAGACATGAGCGAACTTTACAAGGAAAGAATCGTAGATTACATGTTCTCCGAATACGAAAAAGGAAGAACACCCAATCCAGATATTCTCTGTAATAGAGAAGTGAAATTCGATGTTTTTCTTCAGACGGCTTTGTCTTTGGGTGCTGACAAAGGTGGCGACGGGGCATTACGCTAGAGTTTCCTCTTTTGTAGATGAGAGGGAAGGAAATCTATCAGCTTCTCGCAGGAAAGGATAATAATAAAGACCAAAGCTATTTTTGTGTCAATTAAATCAAAATCAATTATCAAAAGCCCCTGCTCCCGATAGGAGACTGACCAAGCCCGAAGTGCGAGAAATCGCAAGAGAAATAGGGCTGGTAACTGCCGATAAAAGGACTCTCAGGGGCTTTGTTTCATCGGAAAGGTGAGCCTGCGACATTTCTGCAGCAGCAGCTAATTCCGAAAGAAGGCGAAATCGTAGAGTTTTCAGCGATTACAAAAGAATTTCATAAGGGAATGCTTATTTTTGAAACTAAACTTGATGAATTAGAATATCTTTCAATAAAAATACCAAAAAAGAAGACGGAAGAAGTCATCGGAAAACACCAAGGCGCGCAGTTTTTCACCATAGGACAGAGCAAAGGCCTAGGAATAGGCGGACATAAAGAATCCTGCTTCATCATTGACCGCGATATGGAGAATAATATTCTTTTTCGTGGGTGAGGGCAAAAACTTCCTGGACTTTACCGAAAAGCATTGAAAATCAATAATGATGAGGTGCATTGGGTTCGTGGAAGATTTAAGGCTGAAAAACGGAGAATCCATGAAAATAAAAAGCAAGGATAAGATACCGCCAGCCTTTGGAAGATGCGGTTCTTTATCAGTATAAAGAGGGATTTTTCATAGAGTTTGAAAATCCGCAGTCTGCCATTGCAGAAGGGCAGTTCGCGGCATGGTATCAGGAGCGAAGAGCTGCTGGGAAAGTGGCGTACTTCATAAATGAAAATAGTGGCAGATTCGGAAGAAATATTGTATTCTATTGCGCTGAGGCGTGTCCTTTGGTGGGCGATGTTAATTTCTATGAGAACTGGTCTCCGTAACGGGCTCAGCTAAAGAAACATGGAGGCTTTCCAAATCTGTTTTGCAGGAAATTTCTGGTATCGGAACACAGATTTCAAAGGGAATCGGTGATGATACTTTTCTGAAGTTTGCGGAAAAGAACTGCTTTTTGCGAAAAATAACATTAAGAGTCAGACTGAGGCATCAAAATGAGCTTCCACGGCTGCTTTTTAGAGTGCCCAGATGCTCCCTGCTGTGCTTTATCAAAAGGAGATTTTAATGAAAATTTAAAATTGATAAAGCATAGTCGGAACTCGTAAAATGACCACTTATGGAAAGAAATTCATAGAAGAACTTTGCGAGGTTTTAAGGGATAAAAATGTGCTGATAGTGAGTGGTTTGGCTTTAGGGACGGATGGGTATGCTCACCAACAGAGCTCTTAATCATAATATTCCTACGGTGGGAGTTTTTGGCTCATGGTCTGCACATGATTTACCCAGCGGTTCATGAGAAAAATGTCAAAAGAGATTTTGGAAAATGGAGGCGCGCTGTTGTCGGAATTTAATTCCAGCGAAAAGCCAGACCGAGAACATTTTTGCAGAGAAATAGGATAGTGGCGGGGATTTCGCAATTTACCATCGTAGTGGAAACGGCTTTTTGGGGGGCAGTTCTATGAGTACGAGTGAGCTACGCCAATCAGTATAACAGAGAGGTTTTTGGCGCTGCCGAGACGTTTTGAATACATACAGTCAGGGCTGTAATATGATAGTAGCCCAGAATAAAGCAAAATTCTGGCTTCGTTTCAAGATGTTTTGGATGAACTGGGCGACAATTATCCATCTGTGAAGCAGCCACAGCTATTTGAACCAAAGGAAAGTAGAGGTGGAAGAAAGGCTAAAACCGCCTATCAGCTCATTGCAGAAAATTCTCCTATCTCGCTGGATGACCTCAGTCTAAAATTAGAAATGCCGCCTTTCAAACTGCTACCGATTTTATTAGATTTAGAATTGTTAGGCTACATCAAAGCCCTTTTCAGGGAAGCAGTATCGATGGCTTAGAATAAAAATAGAAGAAGGAAAATAAAGTGCTAAGGATTTTAAATAAAAACTTTTTGGAAAATATTTATAAAAATAATCAATCATAATAATTGATTATTTTTATTGATAGAAAAATTATTATTTCGTAAATTTGCCGCCGGTTTCAAAAAATACATAATATATGCAAAAATCTATTCTTTATTAATTTTCTTATCAATTATTTCCTACGGACAACAGGTGAGAGTAGGAATAAATACAGATGCTCCAGAAAGCAACACTTGATATCAAGGAAAAACCTCTGGATGAGATGCCAGAGAGGTATTCACAGGGGTATCTTTCCTAATTTTACAACCAAAGAAAGAAAAACATTTACTGAGAGTGAAAAGCTTGGAACAATGATTTACAACACGACTAAAAATCGTTTGGAGATTTATCACTGTCGTGAATGGAAAAGAGGGCTGGTACAGTATAGGAGTAGTGGAGGAAGAGCCATTGTCTACCAAAACAATCAGTGCAGCAGATATAGCACAGAAACAAAAAAATCATGTTTCAGGATGATGAGCCAGAGAGTGTTCTTTTGATGGTAACCAGAGAGGTTTTCATCTGAATGCGATGGTTCAGGTAGGCAAGATTGATAAAAAATAAATTCAGAATTCGTAATTTCTTACCTCGTAAATTTAATGATGTAGAGATATATTTTAAGAATGCTAATACTGCTGCACCAGTGAAAATACTTGTATTAGAAGAACTTGCTGCTTTGTCGGAAGTGGAAATAGACCTTCCTTTCGATGGTGGAAACCTTCGCTTTGAGGATGCCGATGGAAAATGCAGAATCTTATGCAGTGTCAGACCTTAAAACAGATGATTACACACTGAATGTAGATGTTCTGATAACTTCTTGTTCAAAAGAATGAAAAACTATAAAAACATAAAACATTTGTTAGTTTTGGTAAATTTGGTACAGTGGAACTGGGGAGACAACGACAGCTGAACATATTCGTCAATATTTACCTATAATTGCTAATATGGCTTATCTATATAGTAGTGAGAAATTTAAAAACCAGATTTATGAATTTTTCCACATGTACTCTATGATAATGGTAAAAACCTATAAATAGAGGCTGTTTATAATAAGATGTTTTTCTGTTCCACACCAAGTTTTTGGAGTAACTACTCGGGGGTAGAAGGCTTAGGTGGAGGAAATGTTTTTGGTATGCACCAGCGTTTCTTGAAATATGATGATTATTATAGTCAGCTTAGCCATTGGGCTCTTGAATGTTGGTCTCATGAATTTGGTCATGTGTTGGACTTTAGTCATGATAGTAATATGACCTATAGAGGAGGACCAGACAACAAGGGTTATGTAGATATAGTAATAAGACTATAGGGATTTATTACGAAATGGAGACATACCTTTCTGGAAGAATCCTTATAAATAAAATAAAAAGCCTATTAATGAATAGCTTTTTGTTACGATTAATAAACTATTTTAATCCTTTTTCATTAACTTTTAAAGCCCAGTCATAATGGCTGGAAGTTGCCGAAATAAGGTAAGACCCTAGGGAAGTAGAACCAGTCCATTTGTATTTTTTCTTGGTAAAAAGCTCTTCATCGGTATGTTTTTTTCTATGATGGAAAAACACTTTTTCAAATGATTTTTGGAATAAAACAAGAACTTCATCAAGTGAAATATTCTGACAGCTTTCCCAAATTTCTCAGTTGAGTTTCGGCGTATCAGCAAAGGTGTAGCCCTCTTTGCGAATGGCAGGTTTTTCGCCTTGCATGCCTGTTTTGTACCAATTTAGAAACATTTCATGCCAGTGGTGGAGATGTCCCAAAATGTCACGAATATTTCTATTCATGGTATTTCCGCTGAATTCTTTATTGGGATTTTTCCTGAACAGAAACAAAATCTATCAAGTTTTTGAAATTCTCATGGCTCAGCTGGAGAAGTTCAGTTTTAGAAAGTTGGTCTCGGCATGTAGGATTATTTTAAAAATTATAAAAATGCGGTTCTTTTTGAGACCGCATTTTTTAGTTAGATTTATTAATCTTCTTTTTAGATTTAGTTTGAATTTCTTTCATGAACTCGTCATAAGAGATTTTCTTTTTCTGTTTTTAGCTTTTCTAAAAACTACACTTCTGATTTTTGATTAAAAGAACTCGAAGAATATCTTCTCATTTGTTCTCTGTCTCTAGCATTTCTAGCACATATTTGTGGTATTCTTGGTCACCGATGTGGTGTACTCCGTGAGACATTAGCTGATTTCTGAAAGAAAGTTTAGCATGCTCCAATACTTCCTCAGAATCATCTCTGGATATTATTAGAAACTCTTGGTTTGTTTTTCTACCATCTGAGCGATTAGAGCCGATTTTTCGTTTTGCTATGATTTGTTTTAGCTCTGTCTTCTTCAGTGATTTCTGGATTAGAATACATTACCCATTTTACAAGGAATGCTTCTGGGATTTTTAGGAAATCTTCTTTGTAGATTTGTTCTAAAAACTTTTACTTACGAATACAGCTTCAGAATTTTTGTTTGAAGAAATCATCCAATTCAGATTTTACTCTTGCTTTTTGAGTTCTTCTTCAGATTTGATTTCGTCTTTTTCCGTAAACTTTATCAGAATAATTCTTGGTTAAGCTCAGCGTCTTTTAATTCAAAAATTTTCCTGAACTTTTTATTTGGAATTTTCATTTCCTAAATGTGTGATTTCTATATCATGGAAACCTACTCTCTTGCAAGTTCGTTTTCAGTTTTGCTTTTAATTCTTCTGCGGAGAGTTTCTTTAGTTTCACCTACTTTTTAGCCCTTTTTAGGGATGAGGGAAAAATAGCAGTGTTTTTCTTCTGTTGCAGAAAGAGATATTTAGAAGCTTGTGTACAGGTTTTGCATCACCTTCCACGATTTCAGTAACTTCAAAGTTAATATGAGAGTTTTTCGTAGCTTTGTCTTTAACAACTTTTTCTGCAAATCTTTTGCATATTTCACTGCTCTTCATTACTTCTTTGTCTGTAGCTTCTACATCGTAGTATTCAGCAGCGTATTTAGATAAATCAATTTCAAATTCTGGCTCAGAAACCAATTTCAAAACTTACAGAAACCTCCTCAGCATTTGAAATCTAATGCCTGTATTATCCTGTGGAATAGGCTGTCCTAGAAAGTCTTATGTTGTTATCAGCAACATATTTGTCAAAGACTCAGAAATCTTTCTGTTGATTTCTTCTAGATGTAACAGCTTCTTCATATTGTTTTTGATAAGGCTCATGGGCGCTTTACCTTTTCTGAAGCCAGGGTATAGTTGCTCTTTTAGCATAAGAGTTTAGTGCATCATCTACTTTTTCCTTGTAATCTGATTTATTCAGTGTAATTGTAAGTAAAAGCACCCTACATCATCGTGGTTAGTTCTCGTAACATTCATTTTCCTGAAAATTTTTTTAAAGTGCAAAAGTACAATTTTTGTTTAAAAAAATATCTTTTTATTCTGTAATTTTCTCATAAATCTATGATTTTATTTTCTAAGTGTGATAAATGCTGACTATCAATTAGTTATAAATTTAACTAAAATTAACTTTAGATTTTTCATTAAATATTTCCCTGAAAATATAACTATATTTGCAGACCATTTTACGCTATTGGAAAATTTATAGAACATGCATGAAAATTGAACAACTCTTATACATTGTTGTATAGGGGCTTTCGTATTTTTGCTATGTGTAGAACTGATAAATAGCGGGATGGAAAAAATATTTTTACTACGCTGTGAAAAGATATACCAGTGTTGCAGTTAGAAAAGGCTGATTTTTAGGATGGTGATGGGAAGGAGTGTTTCTGATAAGCGTGGATACAAAATCTTTCATTGTCATCATTCTCTTTGATTTGGTTCTTTTCTGATATTTTTCTGTGAACAAAATATTTTTACTAACATTTCTTTAGAGGTTTTTATGAGTAAATCAAAAAACGACGAAAAACAGCTCAAGGAAATCAAAGGATGACTTCTGCTTCAGCAAAGGAAAGGTAGAAGTTCCTGATTTCTTGGATATTCAGGTGGATTCATTTCAGGAGTTTTTCAGCTGGATACACTTTGCCCTGAGATAGAAAAAGGAAGGGGCTTTATAAGACTTTTCAGGAAAACTTTTCCCAGTTACGGATTCTAGAAATCAATTTGTTTTGGAATTTTTTTAGATTATATGGTGGATTCTCCTCGTTATTCTATTGACGATATGTATGGAGAGAGGGCTTACATATAGCGTTCCGCTTAAAAGCAAGACTTAAATTATATTGTACAGATCCCAGAGCACGAGGGATTTCAGAAACAGTTATCAAGATGTGTATTTGGGGCCAGTTCCATATATGACACCTTCTGGGTCGTTTATTATCAATAGGAGGAAAAGGTGGTTGTTACACAACTTCACCGTTCGCCAGGGGGTGTTCTTTGGCAGACTTACCATGCTAACGGAACTAAACTTTACTATTCAAGAATTATCCCATTTAAAGGGTCTTGGATGGAATTTACTACGGATATCAATATGTGATGTATGCATATATTGACCGTAAGAAAAATTGCCTTTTCACTACTTTGTGAGAGCTATTGGTTATGAATCTGATAAAGGATATTCTTCAGATTTTTGACTTGGCAGAAGAAGTAAAAGTCTCTAAAAGCTACCCTGAAAAAAGTAGAAGGAAGAACTTTGGCTGCCAGAGTTTTGAATACTTGGTTTGAAGATTTTGTAGATGAAGATACAGGAGAGGTGGTTTTCTATTGAAGAAATGAGATTATCCTTGATAGAGAAACTGATTCTGGAGAAAGAACATTTGGATTTGATTCTTGATTCAGGAGTGAAAACTATCTTGTTGCATAATGAAAACAGCAGCGAGTTTCTCTATCATCAAAATACATTACAAAAGACCCTACAAACTCTGAAAAAGAGGCGGTGGGTACACTCTATCGTCAGTTGAGAAATGCTGATCCGCCAGATGAAGAAACAGACTAGAAAAATCATTGAAAACTTGTTCTTCTCAGAGCAGAGATACTCTTTGGGAGAGGTAGGGTAGATATAGATTAAATAAAAATTAGAGCTTAAATATTCCTGTTGAAACAGAGGTTCTTACGAAGAGGATATTATCGCTATCGTTCGTCATTTGATGAGAGCTTGGCTAACTCTAAAGCTGAAGTGGATGATATGAGACCACCTTTTTCTAACAGAAAATTAAAAACTGTTGGAGAGCAGTTAGCAGGGTCAGTTTCGGAGTGGGACTTTCTAGATATGCTAGAACGATTAAGGAAAAGAATGAATGTTCGTGATAATGAGATATTTACGCCATTAGATTTAGTTAATGCTAAAACATTGACTTCTGTGGTTAATTCATTCTTTCGGAACCAACCAGTTATCTCAGTTCATGGATCCAGACAGAACCCCGCTTTCTGAGGGTTACTCTGAAAGCGAGACTTTCTGCACTAGGGCCTGGTGGTCTTTCTAGAGAGAGAGCAGGTTTTCGAGGTGCGAGATATCCACCATACACTTTACTGGAAGAATTTGTCCTATTGAGACATCCAGAGGGCCAAACATTGGTTTGATTTCTTCTTTGGGATGTTATGCTAAAATCAATAATTTAGGGTTTCATAGAAACACCTTATAGAAAAGGTAGAAAATGGAAGGTTAGATTTTCAAATGCTGAGCTCTATTTATCTTAATGCAGAAGATGAAGAATCTAAAAATCATTGCACAGAGCGAATATGAGATTTAAAAGATGATGGAACTTTCGCTAACATAGAGTTATTGCTCGTTTGGATGGGGATTATCATGTGGTAGAGCCACAGCAAGTTAATTTGATAGAACATAGCACCGAACCAGATTTCTGGTATTTCTGCATCTTTGATTCCTTTCTTGGAGCATGATGATGCGAACCGTGCATTGATGGGTTCAAACATGATGCGTCAGGCGGTTCCATTACTGAAGCCAGAAGCTCCTATTGTAGGAACAGGACTTGGAGAGACAAGTGGCAAAAGATTCTAGAATCTTGATAAATGCCGAAGGAAAGGAGTAGTAGAATATGTAGATGCAGATAAAATCGTTATCAAAATACGATAGAACAGAGAATGAAGATTTGGTTTCTTTTCGAATCTGCAACGAAAACTTATCTATTTGACCAAATTCAGAAAAACCAACCAATCTACGACAATCACTCTAAAACCTATCGTGAGAGAAGGTGATAAGGTAGAAAAAGGGCAGGTTCTTTGTGAAGGATATGCTACTGAAAACGGCGAATTGGCATTGGGTAGAAACCTAGTGGTGGCGTTCATGCCGTGGAAAGGATATAACTTCGAGGATGCTATTGTAATCAATGAAAAAGTAGTTCGTGAGGACTGGTTTACTTCTATCCATGTGGATGAGATATTCTTTGGAAGTTCGTGATACTAAAACTTGGTATGGAGAGAGCTTACTGCAGATATCCCAGAATGTATCGGAAGAAGCTACAAAGACCTTGATGAAAATGGTATGATTAGAATTGGGGCGGAGGTAAAACATGGCGACATTCTTATCGGGAAAATTACTCCAAAAGGAGAGTCTGACCCTACACCAGAAGAAAAATTATTGAGAGCTATCTTCGGAACAAGGCAGGTGATGTGAAGATGCTTCACTGAAAGCTGATTCTTCGTTGAGAGGGTAGTGATTGATAAAAATTGTTCTCAAGAAACATCAAAGATAAAGAAAAGAAGCGAAGAAAAACTGAAATTGGAAGAAATAGAAAACAAATTCCAAAGTTCAGTTTGATAGCTCTGAGAAACACTTTTCTAGAAAAAAACTTAATACCATTGTAAAGTGGAGCTTCACAAGGGTTAAACAAATGATTTGAGAGAGAAATTATCGGGTAAAGGGTAAATTTACCATGAAACTTCTTGACTAGCATTGAGGATTATACAACGTGTAGAGGGGCTGACTGGACAGCAGATGAGGAGAAAAAAATAATTTGAGTAAATCAGCTTGATTATAATTATAAAATCAAAATATAACGATTTGCAAGGAGTTAAAAACGTGAGAAATATCACATTTCTATCGGAGATGAGCTTTACCCTACAGGTATCATTAAATTAGCTAAAGTTTATATCGCGAAAGAAAGAAAGCTGAATGTAGAGATAAAATGGCAGGACGACACGGAAACAAAAGGGTATTGTTTCTAAAATCGTTCGTCAGGAAGATATACCTTTCTTGGAAGATGGAACACCAGTGGACATTGTATTAAACCCACTGAGGGTACCTTCATCGAATGAACATTGGTCAGATTTATGAGACAGTTCTAGGATGGGCAGGTAAGAAATTAGGGGATTAAATTTGCTACACCCTATCTTTTGATGGAGCTAGTCTAGACCAGATTACAGAAATATACAGATCAAGCAGGACTTCCTAAATATGGAAATACTTATCTGTATGATGGAAGCACAGGAGAGAGATTTACTCAGCCAGCTACTGTGGGAGTTATCTACATGCTGAAACTCGGACACATGGTAGATGACAAGATGCATGCTCGTTCTATCGGTCCTTACTCACTTATCACGCAGCAGCCACTCGGTGGTAAAAGCACAGTTCGAGTGGTCAGCGTTTTGGAGGATGGAGGTTTGGGCTCTTGAGGGCGTTTGGAGCATCTAATATCTAGAGAAAATCTTGACAGTGAAATCTGATGATGTGATTGGGTGGAGCGAAAACTTATGAAGCAATCGCTAAAGGAGAAGCAATGCCAGAACCAGGCATTCCAGAGTCTTTCAATGTATTGCTTCATGAGTTACAAGGTCTTGGACTTGATGTAAGACTTGAAGAATAATAGACAAAATGAGATACAGAAACTCAGATTGTAATTATGGCTTAAAGTTCTTTTAATCTATAAAAATGTCAAATAAAAAAATAAATACAAGTAGATTTAGTAAAATCACGATAGGTTGGCATCATCCAGAATCTATTCTTCAAGAATCAAGGGAGAAGTTCTAAAAGCCTGAAACGATCAATTATAGAACACACAAACCAGAGAGAGATGGTCTCTTCTGTGAGAAAATCTTGGTCACTGTAAAGGGATTATGAGATGTAGCTTGCGTAAGTATAAGAGAATACGTTATAAAAGGTATCGTCTGCGACCGATGTGGGGTAGAAGTTACCGAGAAAAAAGGTGAAGAAGAGCGTATAGGACATATCAATTTGGTGGTGCTATTGCGCATCATTTGGTATTTCAGTTCCCTTCCGAACAAAATAGGATATCTTCTTGGACTGCCTTCTAGAAGTTGGATATGATTATCTACTACGAAAGATATGTGGTTATCCAGCAGGGGATTGCAAGAAAAAAAGCAGATGGTTCTGATTTTGATGAAATGGAATTCCTTACAGAGAGAATATCTAGATGTGTTAGATTCTATTCCTGCTGAAAATCAGTATCTTGATGATTCAGACCCAAATAAATTCATTGCAAAAATGGGGACTGAGGCTATCGAAGATTTATTGAAGAGAATAGACCTTGATGAGCTTTCTTATGATTTGAGACACAAGGCTCATAACGAAACTTCTAAACAAAAGAAGAACAGAGGCGCTGAAAAAGACTTTCTGTGGTGGAAGCATTGAGGAGGAGCGAAACACGAGAATGATTAACCGCCCTAGAGTGGATGGTGATGCGTGTGCTTCTAGTTACGCCGCCAGAGCTTAGACCTCTAGTTCCACTTGATGGTGGGTCGTTTCGCTACTTCAGTTTGAATGACCTTTACCGAAGAGTAATCATCAGAAATAACCGTTTGAAGAGACTTTTGGTGAAATCAAAGCTCCAGAGGTTATCTTGAGAAACAGCGTATGCTTCAGGAGCGGTAGATTCATTGTTTGATAATACAAGAAAATCTTCAGCTGTAAAATCTAGAATCAAACAGACCACTGAAATCACTTTCTGATTCATTGAAAGGAAAACAAGGGCGTTTCCGTCAGAACTTGTTAGGTAAAGGGATGGACTACTCTGCGCGTTCGGTTATCGTCGTAGGGGCCAGAGCTTTACAGCTTCATGAGTGCACGGTATCCCTAAGGATATGGCAGCAGAGCTTTATAAAGCCATTCATTATCAGGAAAATTGATAGAAGAGGGAATCGTAAAAACGGTAAAAATCTGCGAAGAATTATCGACAGAAAAAGAACCTGTTGTATATGATATTTTGGAGAATGTGATGAAAGGACACCCAGTTCTTCTGAACCGTGCGCCTACGCTTCACAGACTTGGTATTCAGGCATTCCAGCCTAAAAATGATCGAGGAAAGCTATCCAGCTTCACCCATTGGTAACGACAGCCTTCAACGCCGATTTCGACGGTGACCAGATGGCAGTTCACTTACCACTAGGTCAGAGGCTATCTTGGAAGCACAATTATTGATGCTCGGTTCTCAGAATATCTTGAACCCTGCGAATGGTTCGCCTATCACTGTCCTTCTCAGGACATGGTATTGGGGCTTTGTTCATGACGAAAAGCTCACTCTACCGATGATTATAAAGTGAAGGTGAAGGCGTATCTACTCTCCAGAAGAGGCAGAAATAGCCTATGCAGAAGGAAAAGCATCACTGAATGCAAAGAAGTAAAATGCCGTTTGACTTTGAAAGAAAACGGAGAACTTGTAACGAAACTTATCCCAACTACAGTAGGGTGGAATTTTTGTTTTAACCAAATTGTACCGAAAAAGTGAGATATATAGATACATTATTGACTAAAAATCGCTGAGAGATGTCATCGGTACTATCCTTGCGGAACAGATTTCCCTACTACGGTGAAAATTCTTGGATGATATGAAAAACCTTGGGTTATATGAACGCACTTCAGGGAGGACTTTCATTTAGCTTGGCGGATATCGTAGTTCAGAGGAGACAAATGATCGCTCAGGCGGTGGAAACTGTGGATGGCATCAAGGACAACTATAACATGGGGCTTATCACGGATACGGAGCGTTATAACCAGGTTATCGATGTTTGGACAAATACCAATGCAGGGTCTTACAGAGATGATTATGAGCAGAATGAAAACCGACCAAAGGGTGGATTTAACTCTGTTTATATGATGCTAGAACTCTGGAGCGAGGGGATCTAAAGAACAGATTCGTCAGCTCTCTGGTATGCGTGGTTTGATGGCAAAACCTCAAAAAGCTGGTTCTACAGGGCGGAAATCATCAAACCGATTGTAGCCAACTTTAAGAAGGTCTTTCTATCTTGGAATACTTCATCTCTACCCACGGGGCGAAAAAGGTCTTGCCGGATACGGCGCTTAAGACTGCCGATGCAGGATATTTGACAAGAAGACTTGTGGATGTGGCTCAGGATGTGATTATTACAGAGATGATTGTGGTACACTGAGAGGGTGAAGTTTCTCCATTGAAGAAAAATGACGAAATCGTGAAAAAAACTTTCCGAAAAGAATTTTGGGTAGGGAGTTTCTCTTCATGATGTATATGATCCAGAAACGGATGAACTTATCGTAGCAACAGACCAGATTATCAGCGAAGCTCTTAGCAAGAAAATAGAAGATGCTGGAATCGAGACGGTAGAAGTTCGTTCTCCACTAAGCTGTGAAGCTAAAAAGGTATCTGTGCGAGATGTTATGGTAGAAACTTGGCAACTGGTAAGATGATTCACATGGGTGAAGCTGTGGGGAGTTATCGCAGCGCAGTCTATCGAGGGAACCAAATGGTACAGCTGACACTGAGAACCTTCCACCAAGGGGTACTGCAGGGAATGTCTCTGTAAATCCCTTCCATCACAGCGAGAAGAGATGGTATCGTAGAAATGGATGAGGTGAAACCATCACATCAGAAGATGAAAACGGAAACAAAACCAGAAGTGGTGGTATCTCGTTCTACGGAATTCCGTTTAGTGGCTGATATATGAAGCAAGAACGCCTATCATGGTGGCAAACATCCCTTATGGTGCGGTTCTTTCTGTGAAGCCAGGTGATAAAAGTGAAAAAGGAGATCTCATCTGTAAGTGGGATCCATACTAACGCCGTTATCATCGCGGAAACTACAGGTAGATAGAATACGAAGATATCCTCAAGGTAGAACTTTCCAATTGGAAATAGACTGAGCAGACAGGGTTTCGAAGAAAGTAATTTCGAATCAAGAGACAAAAAGCCGTTCCTACATTGAGGTGGTAGATTCTAAAGGTGTAGAGCAAAAAGCTTACAACTTGCCAGTAGGAGCTCACTTGATGGTAAATGACGGAGAAAAAATCAAAGCTGGTAAAATCTTGATCAAAAATCCCTAGAAAATCTGCAAAAAGCAGGGGATATTACCGGAGGGGTCTACCAGAGTTACCGAATTGTTCGAGGCGAGAAACCCTTCTAAATCCCAGCTGTAGTAACAGAGATAGATGGAGTGGTATCTTACGGAAAAAATCAAGCGTAGTAACAGAGAGCTTATCGTAGAGTCTAGAACAGGAGAATTAGAAAATATCTGAGTGAAACTTTCTAGTCAGATTATCGTTCAGGAAAACGACTTCGTGAGAGCAGGAGATCCGCTTTCTGATGGAGCGATTACACGCAGACGATATCTAGCAATCAAAGGGCCCTACTGCGGTTCAGGAATATATCGTGAACGAAATCAAGAAGTATATACCGTCTTCAAGGGGTGAAAAATCGATGACAAACACTTTGAGATTATCGTAAGACAGATGATGACAAAAGTGGAAATCGTAGATGCAGGGAGATACTCCAGTTCTTGGAAGGAAGCCTTGAGCACAAACTAGATTTCATCGAAGAAAACGATAGAGTATTCGGACTGAAAAGTGACTTATGATGCAGGAGATTCTAAAGAGAGTGAAACCAGGACAGATGATTACAGCAAGAGAGCTGAGATGAAAACTCTAAACTGAAGAGAAGGTCTTCAGCTGGTACAAGTGAGAGAAGCGCTTACAGCGACTGCAAATCCAGTATCTTCAGGGTATTACGAGAGCAGCTCTTCAGACGAAAATCATTCATGTCTGCGGCATCATTCAGGAAACTACAGAAAGTACTAAACGAAGCGGCTAGTTTCTAGGTAAAGTAGATGAGCTGAACGGTCTGAAAAGAAAATGTAATCGTAGGACACAGAATCCCTGCGGGTACAGGTCTGAAAAGACTACAAAACTATCATCGTGGGGTTCTAACAGAGGTTTGAAGATATTAAACTAGAAATAAACAGAAATTAAAATTTGAGGTTTGGAAATAAATTTAATATCTTCACACCTCAATTTTCATAATAGATATAACCAATAAAAATAAAATAAAAATGGACAATAATCAAAACCAAGATATAACATTAACATTCAATTAAACGAAATGGTAGCAGCTGGATGCTTTATGCTAACTTGGCATTAGTAAAACTCACTCTACATCAGAATTTGTTTTAGATTTTATTCAAATCATGCCAGGGAGTTCAAGCAGGCTCAGGTAAAGTAGAGTTATCTGGCTCCACTTCACGCAAGAGAGTTCTTGCAGCTCTTCAGCAAAAATATCCGAAAGCTACGAACAACGGTTTGGAGAAATCAAAGAAGTTAGACGCTGTCGTATTAGGAGGAAACAACGCTCAGGCTTAAGATTTGTAAAGCATAAAATCAACAATAAAATCCCACTCTTTTAGAGCTTGGAGTGTTTATTTACAGCTACTCTTGCACGATGCCTCTTTCTAATTCTTTCTCTATGAGAGGCTCTGTGTCTGAAGTTTTCTTTCCAGTCCCCATTTGGGTGCGATGAGCATTTCTGTATCAGATACAGCAAAAAGCCTTTGTATCACAGATATCAGGGCGAAGCAGTGGAAACAGTTCCAGAGCAAATCGATGTATTCTTCCAAAGTGAGAGCTTGAAAGGTCTCTTTTGTATTTTACGCCCATGATAGAGCCTGCGACAATGTGCAGATTATGAAATTTCACGAATTTTTATTTGAGGATATTTATTGATTTCCTCGGCATATTGCAGAATCATTTCTCGCGACTCGTTCGGCAGCCCTAAAATACAATGAACACAGACATTCAGCGGCGTGTTTTCAGCAGTTCCATTGCTTTTTCAGAAAATCTTGGTGCGTGCATCCGCGAGTTGATTTCTGCAAGGTAGAGAATTATGGATGGACTTCTATTCCAGCTCAAATCCACTTCAAATCACGCTCGCAGTGGCTATCCAGAAGTTTTATTTTCTCGCTGTCTATGCAGTCTGGGCGTGTTCACGGACAGCTACGATGTTTTTCAGTGTCTGATTTTCAGGGCTTCATCGTACAGCATTTTTAGTTCATTAACAGAAGCGTAAGTATTAGAATTTGGCTGAAAATAAATGATGAATTTCTCGGCTTTATAGCTTTCTATGGCGTTTTTTCATTCCGTGGTTCAGTTGCTCTCGGAAGTTTTTCCAAATCCTTTGGAACAGGCGTGAAGGACTCCACATTGCAGTAGGAACAGCCACCAAATCGCTCTGAGCCGTCACGATTGGGACAGGTAAAACCAGCATCTACAATGACTTTATAGACTTTCTGCCCATTGAATTTTTGTTTTAGATAAACACCATAATAGTTGTAGTGTTTTTCTCCGAAAGCTAAATTTTTCTTTTTCATTTCAAAAAATTTTTCTCAAATTTAAGCATTAATAAGTTTATAGCATTTGAGAAAAATATTTGTTTATTTTTGTAACAAAACGAAAAACAAAGAATACTAATTCAGAAAAATAAAACCATGCTGAGAGCAGACATCACTAAAACCTACGATGCGGGCAGAAAAATAGCCTTTGCAGGATTTTAGCATAGAAGTTCCACAAGGCAGTGCTTTATGGGCTTCTCGGCCCTAATGGTGCAGGGAAAACTTCGTTCATCAGAATTATCAATCAGATTACCAAGCCAGACAGCGGCGAAATATTCATCAATGATAAACCTTTGGAAATCAATCATATTCGTGAGGTGGGCTACATGCCAGAGGAGAGAGGTCTGTATAAAAATATGACGATAGGCGACCAGCTGATGTATTTCGGTGAGCTGAAAGGAATGTCTAAAAATGATATACTTGCAGAGTCTAAACATTGGTTTGAAAAACTGGAAATAGACCAATGGTGGAAGAAAAACTCTCTGAGCTGTCCAAAGGAATGGCGCAGAAAATACAATTGTAGTGACAGTGCTGCACCGCCCGAAAACTGCTGATCTTTAGATGAGCCGTTTTCTGGATTTGACCCTGTGAATGCCAATCTCATAAAAAGACCAGATTTTTGGTTTAAAGGCACAAGGGACGACCATCATTCTCTCCACCCACCGAATGGAAAGCGTGGAAGAACTCTGTGATTCTGTGGCTTTGGTTCATCAGTCGCGAAAAGGTTTTTGGATGGCAGAATTTCGGAAGTGAAAGAGAAATTTAAGCAAATTTGTTGAAATCTGTCCTTTCGAGAGCGAGTCTGGATGCATTTTGATTCATTTAAAACTAAAAATGAACTTTTTAATGAAAACTGGATGAAAATTTTTATTCGTTTTGAAATAAAAACAGCATGAACCAGAGAGACTCCTCCAAGAGCTTCTAAATATTGGGAAAAATCGTAGAGATTTAAGGAAAAATCCCAACGATGAACGAGGTGTTCATCGCCGCATATAAAAGGAATATAAACTAATACCGAAAAACAAATGAAAAAAATATAATCTAATCGCTAAAAGAGGTACCCAAGTATCTTTCATCATTCTTACCCTTCTCACGCCACTTCTGATTATTGTTTTTGGAGGTGTGGTTTCTCCTGATATGTTTCAGGCGAATGAAACGCAGATGCAGATAAGTGTCATAGACAAAAAGCGGTCTGTTCAAAGATAAACTGAAAATCGAATCAAAATATCCGTTATATCTTCGGAGGAGACAGAGAAATCTTTGATAAAGGCTTTGGAAACTACGGAGGAAATGAACGGCGTGATGATTATTCTAAAAGAAATCCATGAGCTGGAAAACAGCATAGAAGTTTTTGACTAATAAAAACCTCAGGTAACGAGGCGAGAAGAAATATTGCGGAATATTTCGGAAATCATCAAGCAGAGAAAAATCAATGCGTTAGGAATCAATACTGCGCAGATAGAGGATTTGAATAAAGGGAGTGAATCTTCATGTAGTCAATGTTTTAGAAAAAGAAAAGAAACGGGATAGTTTCCTAGTCGGTCGTGAAATCTGGACTGAGTATATTCCTGATGTACTGTGTGTTTACCTTCATCATGATGTATATGGTATCCGCGTGATGCGAAAGTGTTTTGGAGGAGAAAAACAACAGAGTGGTGGAAATTCTGATTTCTTCTAGTGAAAGCCTTTTGAGCTGATGATGGGGAAAAATCTTGGGAGTTCAGGAGTAGCGCTGGTGCAGTTCGGGGTGTGGGTAGTGATGATATTTGCTTCTGTGATGACTACTCAGGTTCATCAAATGCAGGAATGGTGGTGGTGTAGCCAGAAGTGCAGATGGTTTTATCGAGCTCTTTCGCAGATAAATTACGGGACTGATTCTCTTTGTGTTTTGTGATTTATTTCTTATTAGGATATTTGTTTTATAGTGCGATGTATGCGGCGATTGGCTCTGCGGTGGATAACGAGACTGAGACCCAGCAGTTTACATTGTTTGCGATTTTTGCCGATGATGCTTGGTTTTTACGGCGGTATCACGATAATGAACAATCCAGACGGGCCGATGAGTTTCTGGCTGTCTATGATTCCCTTTCACTTCGCCGATTGCGATGCTGGCGAGAATCCCGTTCGATGTTCCCTGTATGGGAGCTGGTGCTGTCCATAGTGATTTTGCTGGTTTCTACGCTGGGAATGGTTTTCATCGCTTCTAAAATCTACCGAGTGGGAATCCTGATGTATGGAAATAAAAGTCACTCTGAAAGAACTTTGGAAGTGGATGAAAAAATTAAACTCGGTTTTATTTCTTTTAGGATAAAATTTTGAATTTTCTTCGGCAGATTTTTCTTTATCTATAAATATTCGTGCAGATAAAGGTCTATAATGATGAAATTTAGACTATAAATGCTGCCGTTTCGGGCTTATTCTATCGATTTTATATCCTTAACCCAAGAGTGAGAGAATTATAAGTGCTGGATAAATAGAGAATAAAAATCTATCGCCAAGTTTTATATCATCATTCATCAAAGCACCGTTTTTAATTATTCTATCTGAATTAAAGAAATCTTCCTTTGTGATTGGAATGTCTTTTTGTTCAGTTTATTGAATATTTCAGAAATTTTTATTCTCTCTCTCTATAAAAGAATATGATCAAAAAGGGAAAATACAATGCACCATAAGCGTAATAGGTATCATAAATGGACTAAGTATCTAAGCAGCACACGGGACTGATGGGAAAATCAGAATATTTCTCCATAAAATCCATTTCTTTAACATACTCTATATATACACCGATTGGATAAACTAGAGCATCTACTATTAGAAATAAAGTGCTGCATAGTAGAAGGGTTTTGTATTGCTCTGAAATGTTATGATCAAAAGGCGCTAAGTCTCTCTCATCAAGTTCTCTAATAAAATTTTTCTAATCACCTTCTCCACGAAAAAGCAATAATGATAGAAAAGCATGAAGACATAAAAATATTTTTCCAATGATTCCAAATTCGTCCATAATTTAATTTTTCTTTTTAGAATGAAGTGCTCATACTGGTTAATATAAAATCTATGGTTTTTTCGGCTTCCTCTATTAAAACAATCTGCACTGGGTGAAGTGAGTTTTTGGCAATAATCTCTACAAATAATGATATGCCGAACAGAGATGGCATGGGGCTAATGTTTTCAATCTGAGGTAGGGAATGATGTATGCGAAATAAATGAGAGAGAATAAATAGCGGTCGCCGAGTTTTATGTTACTGAACTTGTATTTTCAGTTTCGATGACTCTGTCTGAATTGAAGAAATCTTCTTTCGCATCGTTTTAGAAGCTGGCTGTCAGCCAAATCATCCAACATTTTAGAAATTCTGGCGTTTTCTTTATTTTCAGATACATCGAGCAACAGCATAAAAGCCAACACTATAAAAAATAAAGCGGCAGCACTATAGCTAAAAGGTAGAGGATATGGGATTTATACCAAAATTAGGATACTTTGCCGAAAAATTCAGCTTTTAAGATATTCAAAAATATCCACTCACCAAAACAAATAGGCCATCCGAATACGAAAAAGCCATCATATAATAATACGGTTTAGTGGTTTTTCCATTTTAAAAATGCTGTAAAAGTCCCTCGGCACTAAGTGTGTGTTTTCATCAAATTCTAAAAATAGAATTTCGTTGGTAATTTTTCCTTCTAAGTGCGCGAAACAAAAAATAAGTACAAAATAAAAAGGCAGAAATAGTAATATTGTAAATATTCCATGTTTTTATATGATTTTTAATTATGCTGAATGGTGTATGGTATAGGTGCTTATCTAGTTATCAGTTTCACTATTTCATCTAAAACCATGCTTTTCGTAGTAGGATAAAAAGCGATTTTACTTGTCTGAAAAATAGCGTTTGACTATTTTTGCATTTTTCCATATGCACTTTTTATTTGTCCTTTGTATCCCCTTACGAATAGGAGATAGGAAAAATTCTACCCGCGTGATTTCGGAGAGAGAATGCCTTTTTCAGTGGGCGAGAATTAAGACACAAAAATCTCATTCTCTACATAAAAACACTCCATTGTATTTTCTAACGAACAAATGTACTATAGGACTATGCTGGAGTAAGCACCAGACCACTAATGACAAGCATAATCAGGTAATTTGACATCATGTATGCTTTAATTATATTATTCTCAGTAAATTTTTCTATTCTATAATCTCAAAATAATCTTTCAAGTTACGACAAATATTCCCTTGTGTCTCTGGTCTATTTTGCAAAAAGATAGAAAAATATTAATCTTATCTTTTGAGGCAAAAAAGTGTATCCATCTTCATAAGGTAAAAATATGCACACTAAAATAGAAGTTTTTCTCCTGCCCTGATGGGTTAAAACCGTAGTAGTCTTTGAAGGTTTTTACCATGATGCATAATCGCCAGCGTGCAAATATCATAAAGCTAAACCTCTTATTGACTGCGTTTTCTGGGTGCTTTTTCAAATTCATGGGCGAAAGTTTTTCCTTTAATTTTTCTAATTCTTTGGCTCTCTGTTCTTTGGTTTCAGTTCTTTTCCTTTTCTCTATCTTCTGAAAATATATTATATAAAATATAAATAACAGTGAAGACAGTTTGCTTACAAAGTACTATAATGGAAAGTCCAGTCAAGATGATTTTAAACATTGGTCTGATACGTTTTATTGATTATATATATCATCCATATTTACGTTATGTTTCAAAAATATCATTAACCAATAATTCTTCAAAAGATAAGGGTATTTCTAAAATTTTCTGCCCTAAAAGCTAATAATTTTCATAATGGCGTAATCTCCTATTTTTACTTTCGTTTTTCCACTTCCAGAAAAAGCCACAAAAGGCGATGTCTTCTATTGTAAATCTTCCCATTTCCTATTTTTATAGAAAGTGGTAATGGTTTTATCTTTGACCAAGAAATATTTTCTGCTTTAGGTGTCGAATAGAAGTAAGAATGGCGAGTATCGCACCAAGGCTGAAAAGCATAATAAATATACTACATTTTTCGCTGATGCTGGCAACCAGTACTAAAATATATATAGGTAGAGGAGCAGATAGGTAATGACTAAGGTGAGTTTTGTCGCGCAGCATCGACTCGGATTCATTGGGAAGCTGAACCTTTTCGCGCTCTTGTATCTTCCTATCGTGGCGATTGCACTACCCACTTTTAAAATGATGTACAGGAATACTAAAATAAAAAGAACAAAAGTTTATAATCGTAAGATTGGCCTGAAGGAGACAGCTCATCTATATAAAGTCAGCTGAATCACTAGAATAGAGAAATGAGCGATAAAAACAAAAGTATTTTTAAAAGCACTTTTCTTTTACTAAAATCAGAATATTGTTATCAAAATCTTGGCTCACTCAGGAAAGTTTATATTCTTATAATTTTTCCCAAAAGATAATTAGAAAATTTAGTATATTTAGATTCTTCAAAAACTTTTTAAAATAGAAGAGAAAGAAAACATACGAGCATACGAATAGACAAATAAAAATACGCACTAATTGCCGCAGGTGTACATTGTTTTTTGGGGTTTTGGGGCTTTTATTTTTGTATTCATTTTTAATGAGAAGATAGATTCTTACGAAATAGACGGCACAAACAATTTGGAAAAAGTGAGTTTGTAAAATACCAAGGCGAAATCTTTGTTTCTATTCCCAGCGGCAGGAGATATGTTTTTGGAAGATGTAGATCTTAATTCGTTTAGAGCAGTAGAGGGACGAAAGCACTCAGGTGGTCGGTCTGGATAAAAACCATGTCTATTTTTGGGAATATTCCTATTCCTGACCTGAAATCCCAGTAAGCTCCAAGTCATAGGAAATGGCTATTATACAGATGGGTACGAGTACTTATTTCTGTTCCTCTTATTCCCAAAGAAATGAGGACTTATCTACTTCAGGAGAAGTTTCAGAATTTGGCATATATTTTTCTGAGACTAAAAAGCGACAGAGGTACATCTATCCATATAAAAATAGAAACGAATAAAAAGATTACAGCCAGTCGAAAATTTACCATATTTCGCAACGGATGGCGAGAAAGTCTATTACAGAGGAGAAACTTTAGAAAAGGCTGATTTAAATACTTTAAAAAGTGTACAGAGGATATAATGAATACTTTGCTGATAAAGAAAATGTTTATTATAAATCAAAACTTTTACCGATTAAAAAATAGCGGAAAGTTGAGAGTTGTTTCAAGTGAGCAGGGAGATGAATTTCTTTACGATGAGGCAAATGGCTATGTCTTTATGGAGGATTATTCTTTTGATAGAGAAAAGCGCCTACAAAAGCCCTAGGGAATGAAGGAGGCCACCTGAATCATTTGGTTTTTATCAATAAAGAAGGCATCTATTACTATGATAATGAAGAGCAGGAAAAGCAGGAGATAATTTGTTTCATGAGGAAAATAGAAAGTACATAATATCTTTACCGATGATGAAAATCTATACTATTTTCATGCTTATAATGTATGGAGAAGATCAGAATATGATAGTAAGCTTGGAGCTCCAAAATACAAGAGATCTATTCTTTGGGCACTGATTGGATAGAAGATACAAACAGAGGGCATCTGGCAAAAGGGAATAAAATATTATTACTTCGATGATTTAGGAATAAGCCAATTAATTAATAATACCATTTGTAAAATAACGGACAAAGAGAACCTTGGCTCTTTTGCGGGATGATATAATAACCGAAGACAGCTCATCGCAAATGAAAAACTAATACCAATAGAAGGAGAGTGAAAATAGTTGTCGAAAGAGGGAGGTGTAGAGAGTGGGAGAACTTTATATTATAATCTTTATCCTTTAGTAATAGTAGGTGCACCATATCCATCTCAAAAATAAAAAGATAAAAATTGCTGAATTATAGGAAGAATTTCAGTCTTTATAAAAAGTGTTTTCTAAATTTCAGCAGAAATTCTTTCTTGTCCAGTCACCAGCGTAACCTGTCAGTTTCTTGTCCTTCGATGACTCTTGGCGAGGACGATGATGGAATTTTGTTCCTGCTGTTGGCGTTGGCTACAGCTCTCCAGCTTTTGAGGCTGTTGAGCCTGGGCTTGTTCTTGGTAGGAAATGGTCTCTCCGAGGAGTTTTTAGATTCTTCCCAGACTCTCTGCTGCAAATTCTGTTCCCAAAAGCTTCACAGGAACGGAGAACTTTTTCAGTTTTCCTTTGAAATAAAGATTTAGTTCTTTTTCCGGCCAAATCAGATAAATTGCTCTCACAAATGCAGTTTTGAAAGAAATTTAAATCTTTTTCTACATATTTACTATCTTCAAAAATCCACAGAAACAGTCCTTCTTCATCAGCACACACAGAGCCTGCCGATGGGCGTGAGGAATAGTTTGAGGTAAAAATTCATTTCGAAATCTCAAAATATAACAAGCTTGCTCAATTTTATTTAGATTAAATTTAAAACAAGTATCTTTGTCGGAGACGATTCAAAAAGAAATGAAAAATCACTCTGACCCTTTTGATATTCTGATGGAAAGAAAGTAAAGGTTTTGGGCTATGATAACAAGGTTCTAAATGCCCACTAAAATTCTGGAAATGGAATTCTTCAGAAACAGAAGTGGTGACTTCATAGAGCGCCATTCAGCAGAGCCTCTTGTGCAAGAATACAGAGGGAGGATACTTGCGTGGCTCTTCACAGTGAGGAGGCTAAATTTGATCTTAGCGGTAGAATATATTGATTGATGGCGACTAAAAATATACTGCTCATGAAACGAATGCAGGAAAATCCACCGTTTTAATCATCTCTGTAACAGGCAGCAGAAGACAGGGAATTACGGGCAGGTACGGGTGGAAAGCTACACGGGAAGTTACGATGCACGAGGGCGAAACCATTACAATAACCGGTTTGCCTGGAGCGTGCAGCATCTGCCCAGCTCTGAGGATGAGGCCGTTTTTCAGTGAGGTTTTGGTACGAGGAGCCGAGGGAATACCACGGAATTCTCTACATAGCAGATGCTATCAACATTAGGCGAAGTCTGCTACTTCTCAGCAGATAAAGGATTTGGGAATTCCTGTGATGATGGTTTTGAACCAAATGGATTTGGCTCAGAAAAAGGGATTTACCTTGATTTAGCCAAAATGGAGAGACTTTTGGGTAAAAATATTCCGCTAATGCGACCAAGGAATGGAAGCTGTAAAAGGCAATTTATGACAATGAATTTCAGCAGGAAACCACTCTGAGTTTTTGAAATTCCGATGGAGTATAGAGGCTTGGTTTTTCAAGTTAAAAATCAACTAAAAGAAGAAAACGATTACAAAATCTGGACGCTACTTTCTGCCGAAAAATATTTAGGGAAATTAGAAAGTATGGCCGAGCAACAATCAGGAAATGGTCAAGTGTCTTGTTCCTAAAAGAATGCAGGTTCAGGAAACCATCGAAGATACCAGAGTATCGATAAAATTCTTTCAGAATTTTTTCGCCAGCAAGAAAAGAAACTCCTTACAGAGAAACTGGATAAAATTTTTGGTGCATCCGTTTTTCAGGGTCTTTGATTTTTAGTATTGTTATTATTGATTTTTAAGTGTATTTTACTTGGCAGAATACCCCATGAAATGGATAGAGGACGGCGTGGTATGGGCGACTGGGCAGGAGGTGCCTTCCAGAGGGCCTCTCAAAAAGTCTTTTGCAAAGGAGTTATCCAGGGATAGTCGGTGTGCTGCCGTTTGCGCCACAGATTGGGATTTTGCTGTATGTGCTTTATTTGCTCGAGATTCGGGCTATATGGCGAGGATAGTTTTCTCACGGATAGATTTTGAGACCTTTCGGGCTGAATGGGAAAAGCGTCGTTCCGCTGGTTTCCAACTGGCGTGCGCAGTTCCTGCCATTATGGGAGCGAGAAATATAGAAAATATAAAGGAAGACTGCTTACTATAATGGTTACGCCTTTTATGACCTGCTCTGCGAGGCTGCTGTGTACAACATCATTATAGGGCTGATTATCCCAGATGAATATAGGTTTTATCAGTTATAAAGCAGTGATGATGCTGATAATGTATATCGCTGGTTTTTCTACGAGTGGCTTTGGGGGCTTCATTTGTCTTAAAAGAAAATCATCAGAGCCAATGAAAAATCTTACCTTATGATGGATTTGCCACCTTATAAAGTCCCCGATGTGGGGGAATAATTTTAGATTAACAATGAATAAAGTCTGGGGGCTCTCACAGGTTCAGGGAAGATTATTTTCTCGGTTACAGTGCTGCTTTGGGCATTGGCGTTCTTTGGGCCGAGACAAAACACAGACCAAATCATTTCGGCGATGATGTGAAATGGAGGATTCCTATTTGGCTATTTTGGGCAAGGCATTGAGCCTGTGGTGGAGCCTTTGGGCTATGACTGGAAAAATAGGCGTGGGAGTTATCACGAGTTTTGCGGCGAGGAAACTTTTGTAGGGGACGATGGTCGCATCTATGGATTGGAAGATGTGGATACCGAATCTGAAGAGGGCGAACTGAGAATCATGGACATACGAAAAGCGACACCAAACCCAACGGAGAAAAGTTTTCAGTTTCGCCACAGGGCTTTCGGTGCTTATGTTCTATGCCTTTGCGATGCAGTGTATATCTCCACTATTGCTATTGTTTATAAAGAAACCAGAAGCCTGAAATGGACACTTGTGCAGATGTTTGGGGATGACGAGAATAAGCTATTTGGTTTCTTTTGGTTTATCAAATTTTTAAATAATTAAAGAAATGCTTTATTTTCAATATGTTATCATTGCAATGATACTGCTGATGGCAGTTTATATTGTCTTGTGAGAGTTTTTACTAAAATTTTTCTTCCAGAAGAAAGGAAACAGCTGTGATAAGGGTTGCGGCTGTTCGTAGTTTAGTTTTTCAGCGAAATAATTTTTCTTTTTAAAACTGTTTTTAACGGCTCAAATTCTTCCTCAAAAAGAGACAACTGCATTGGTCTATCTTGGTGGTCGAAGCTGTTCATTTCTCAAATCTGCTGCAATATTAAATATCAGTCCTAAGAGCATTAATAGGGACGTCTACTGCTAGTATCTTCAAATAAAAATCATCAACAAAAACTATTCCTTAGAGATGGGAGATTACGAATCTTATTCCGAAAAAGGAATTCAGATGAGCAGCCAAAAGTTAGATGTTCAGACCGATACGGACATAAAGTAAACGCATCTGAAAAGTTACAAAGAAACAGCAGAGATATTGATGTTTAATAAAACTTATGAGAATAAAAATAGTAAGCGGGCAAACAAAAATAACTAACAAAAGGGGATATTGTGTTTAATACTTTCGATGGTGATATAAAATTTACTGCTGGAGGAAAAATATCTGGCATGGGGAAAAGGGAATTTTTATTGAGAGTATGAGGAGGTAGAAAATTATAAAATTTCAGGTTCTGTAGATTTTGAGTGTTCTAAGATAAAAAGAATATAATATAGGTGTGGGAGAAACAAAAGAGGTAAGATTTAAAATAGGAGGTAAAAATGATGATGAGAGAAAAATAGTTTTTCAGTTAGGAAATGCTAATATATCTTTATCTACTATGTAAATGGAATGCTGAGAATGAATGGATTTTATTGACTAAAATTACAGGTAATAAAAGTAGGTGATACGATAATAAAGTGTTTTGTAGATGGAGTACACACTTTAATAATATTAAAATAAAATGCATAAATTATAAGAGATGTGTTTTTCTGAAGAAGATGTAGAAAGATTAGTGAATGAAATAAACTATATAAAACCTTTTTACTGATAGTAATTTTGCGCCAGAATATGATGAAAACTATTGTATCGCAGGCTGCTGAGAGGAATTTCAGAATTGCTTAAGGATACTAAAAATTTTCATGCCGTGGAAAAGAAATAGTCACAAGCATAAAAACAAAATAGGATTTTTCAGGACTAAATGCTATTGATAGGGAAATACATTCAAAGAAAATGGGTTTGTAAAAATAAGATGGACATATAACAAATATAAATTAGACAATAATAAAAGAAAACAAATTGATGAGTCTAAAACAATAAAAGATGTTATATATATCAAAAAGTTAAGTATGATATTATAGAACTAAGTTCTGAGATAATAATATATATAATAGTTTTTAAAAGACATAAATGCAAAAATAGCTCATGTCTATTATTTTAGTATAACAGGAGGTTTTTCATACTTTACTTTTGATTATAAATAACATGAATCCTTGTAAAAGCCACATATAAAGATTTATAAGTCCAACACGGAGAGAGTACATCAAGAGGTAGTTTTAGAAGAAATAGGAGAAGGACTGAAGAAAAGCAAACAAGTTGGACTTTTGCCAATACATGTATGAATAGGATAATAAGCCATTTACAAAAAGCAATAATGAGACAATACATTATGATTCTATGGAGGTATTTTTGGAAGATTCAAAGAAGATAAGAAAATAGTATTAAACTTGGTGCTGCTCCTGCTTTTGTCCTGCGGATTTGGGGATACAGCAGGAGAAAATAAATATTTAACAGTAAAAATAATCAACTATATTTTTAGAAGCAAAACCCTCAATAATGTATTATCTTTTCAGCAGGGAGTTTCAGTTGAAAAAGATACTATTTTTCATTAATAAAATCCTATATAGAAAAAGGGCAGTATGAGCATGTAGGAAATGTATTGACCCAAAAACCTTTAAACCACTTTATGATGATAAAGATGTTGGGAAAAAGGTTGATAATGAGTATTATCTAAAAGGAGGATGCAGACGTATTATTTTATAGATAAAAACTATATTTATATCTATAAAAGATGATTTAATGGCTCGGAAGATTGATTTTATATAAGCGGAAAATCCTCTGATTATGAGGTTTTAGGGGAAGCTATTTGAGAGTAGGCGAAAAGGTATTTTGCAAAGGAACTTTATTGGAAGGAGTAGATTTACGCACCTTTAAAAACTTATAAACTACTGATGGAAAATTCCGAATGGTATAAAAACAATAACTACAGACAAAAACAAAACTTTATATGAGAATCTTATTTTTGGACAAGGATGATTACAAAAATATGAAGATAAAATAGTAGAGTAATCGCTCATATGCCTCTGGAGTCAAAGTTAGGATATCATATTTTCTATTTTTACCATTTTAAATGGATATCATGTATATTATTATTAGTTATAAATAATCAGAATCCTTGTGATAGAACTTTCAAAATATATGATCAAATTAAGGATAGAGGAGATTACATTCCTTTTCAGAATTGATAAAAACTCTATTAGATATGAATATAAATAATTGGAATAATGCAGACATCTTTGACAAAGGATAATACAGCATCTACAAAAATTTGGTATATGGAAAAACTACGAAGATAATATGAATACTCATTATTTTGCTCTGTCAGGAAGAATATTATGATGAACAAGGAAAGAGAGTGTATAAAAATTGTATCAAATTAAGAAATAATTTATACAAGGATAAAGAGATAATCTATATTTCCTTTCAGATATGGTAACAGAGGATTATAAAATTTCTGTTAAAGGAATTGTTATTCAGGATTCTATTTTTACAGTGATAATTTAGTTCCGTTAAATACTATTGTTAATTTTTAAAACTATAGATGCTTGATTAAATACTATTTATATGGATGATAAATATGTTTATATGAATAAAAGGTAGTCAATATAGTGATTACCCCATTTTATATTTCACCTTTTAATCCGAGTAAGTTTTCATTACTTTCCAATAATATTTATTTTTAGATATGAAGATAATATTTTTATTTTGGATATGTGGGATATATTAGATTAGACTCAGTAGATGCCAGTCAAATTCAGAATAGATTCTGTAAAAACAATTGAAGGTAAAACTCTTTATATAGGATTTGACAATAATAAAATTTATCATAATGCAGAACAAGATAACTTTAGAAAATTTAAAAGGATATGCCTATCTCATTTAAAATAAAAAGATTCTATTCGGAAGAAATATTTTCAATAAATAATGTTAATAAACAAGGTATTTTGTTGTGAATTTATATGCACGAGATTAGACCATACTTTTCAAGATAGAGAAAATAAAGAGGAATATCTATTTACTAAATACCAAACGGATAATATTATGGATTACTCAGAAGAGAATAAAAACGATAACCATCAAACCTTTACTTATAAATGGCAGTGGGATAAGATAAAAGAAGTGGCAGAAGACCGTAATATACATGTAAAATTAGAAAGAGAAAATGGAAATGGAAATGAGGTAAGAATAATATATATGTGTTATTTATTAGTATTATTTTATTAAGTTGTACTCACACCTAGCTACTTACCTAGAGAACATAAAATAGGAGAAGTAGAGTATTTTTGATTTAGAAAGAAATTTAATAAGAATAAGAGAAAAGGAACAAATACATATTATTTTATTTAAAAAGATACTTTGGAGGTGCTCATTTCAGAAGAAAAAGAATATTTTATGAATCAATTATCCCTTATAAAAAGAATTATGAACTAGTGAAGAGAGTATTATTTAAACAAAAAGATAAGAGCGAGGAAAATATTATTATTATGGTTATAGAAGTTTTAAAATTGGAAAATGGGAGTACTTCGATGAGGAGAATTTAATAAAAATAGAGGGATAAAGATGGCAAGCACGAGACTATCCCACTGATGGCTTATAAGAGGCATTTCGTAAGGTAAGCCATCACTTTGGTTTTCAATGGAAGAAGCTACATATACAAGTATTGCCGGGAAATGACAAGCTGTTTTGGGTGTTCAATAAAAATGGAAAAACCAAATCTGTGGATATGCTTACAGGAAAGGTCTATAATGCCACATTAGGAAAGGGGAATGATGTATATCGTGGTAAGGATGATGAATAAGCATTTTAATAGAAGACCCCAGCGGAAATACTTATCATATGGACGGACAGGGAAATATCAAAGTCTCTGCACCGAAAAACATCAGCTTTACAGCAGGACAGAATATCAACATCAGTGCTGGTCAGAACATTACCACAACCGCTGGAATGAACATCAGCGCTTCGGCTGGAATGAGTTATAATGTTTTTGCAGGCGGAGCCATCATAGCAAAAACGCCGTGATGAACTACACCCTGACCGCCTGCAAACATCACCGAAATAGCACAAGAGACTTTCGATACATTTTCTAATGAATATACAGGGATATCAGGAAAGGTTGCTATGAACTCGGAGGAAAACAACATTGCTATAAATACTCCAAAACATATTCAGCTGAAAAGCAATGAAAACAATAAATAGTTAGAATATGAAAATGGTTTTTCCTTCTCTGTTTCTTTTTCTTTGATATCTTGTGAGTATAAGAAAGAGTGGAGCATGTCGGTCTCAGCGCCACAGCATTATGGCGCGCGACCATGAGAGCGCAGTGATTATCTGGAAGAGGAGCTGCTGGCGGCTATCAAGGTGCAGGCTCGCCAGTCAATAGAGAAGAGTAAAAACCTTTAAACAGATTTTAAAACACACTAGAAAAAGCAGTCTAAATGACTGCTTTTTGTTGTTTTAGTTTGAACCTTAAAAATATCGTAAAACTCACCATTATGGAGTTGAAAACCTTTGAATTGAATGTGTGATTAAGCATGTTCCATTAAGTGCTTCATACTTCTTCATTCATGATAGCATCTTCAATATCCGTATTTAGCTTATGTAGTTTACGAAAATTATATACTTCATATATAAGTGAAACTCCAATTAATACTATAGCTATAAGTATTATATCAATAGCCACTTTACCAAATGTATAGCGTAAATTCTTTCATTCCATATTAGAGCAATAACTAAAACTATAATTGATATAGAAAAATCGAACAAAAAGCATATTACGAGAGTGTTCTATATCAAATCGTAATTCTTTACGTACTTCTTTATTTAGAACTTTAGATAAACTAAATGAAACTAACAAACTCCATTGAAATAGAAAACACGATACCTAGCACAGTAAATAATGTTTGCAATACAGTGGAGTTACCACTTACTCCTATGGAGGCTAATGTTACACTATTATTATTGATATGATTATGCGGATAAGTAATTTAATCATTTTGATCTTCTGTTCTCTTGAGAAAAGACTCCATTTCTTGCTTAAGTTGTTCTTCAACAATGCGATTTGCTTCTGTTTGCTCTATGATAACTTGTTTTTACCTTAATCGTATCTCCTGTATACTTATTACCATCTCTAGTTTTCAATCAAAAGATTTTTCATCATGCTTATATTTGTTACAAACGGATCATTACGCATTTGAAATTCTTCTTGTTCCATCCTTATAGGTTTACTATTCTAAGTAACAAACGAGCTTCTACAAGTTGATTGGACCTTATATCATCCAAACTATTGGTATCATCCATAGATATGTCTAAGCAAATCATCCGTTATATGCATGATTCTAGTTGATGTTGAAGTTGATTCACTACTATCTGTGAGGAGTTGCAGATAAACGATTATCTCCTATAAATTGAATAGATTTAATTTGTCTTAGAGATAATCCTTCGGGTAGCTTTGTAAGTTCTGTTAAATGAAAACATTCTATCGCCTCTAACATCTTGTAGCAACCAATTAATATAGGTTTGCAATCGATATATATTTTTGATTTCCAGGTAAGATGTAATAACATAATTATTATTGCAAAAATAATAATGACTCTTATATTGACTTTGATTTGAATTACCGTATTAATATCTGTTATTGTAATTTTATTTCTTTTTCAGAGAATAAAACGTCATCTATAATGCCTCCTCTATCTGCAGGTATGATTCGTAACATCATACCAAACATATAAATATTGTTTGTTGCCCATATAAAATTGATGTAGTAAATCTCTATCAGGTTCTTCTGCATTCAGAGGCATAAACCTATCTATAGTCTTTACCTTATTAGCTAAAAGCAGTTTGTAATAATGATAATATCCCCGAGATGTGGCATGGTGAAGATTATTGTTCTCAATTTTGAAAATGCCCTAATGTGATATTTTTTAGTAGATGTAGACATAATTTATTTTTATAGAACAAAATTAATAAAATCTTATAAATAGTCATATTATTATATAACAATTTATATTATAACTCCAAAAATTGCACATTTCGTTCTGCTTGGTTGAACATTGGTTGGTTATCATAGAAAATTCTTTTCAAATCCTTAAATAAGATTTAATTTCCCATCAACCAAAAATGGAAAAGCATACTAATCGCACATTTGGTTTTGCGATTATAATAAATATTCTATTTTTATTTCATTTTGAATATTAATATTTATTACCCCTGTTTTAAATTCATTATTTTTAATTATTTTTGTGTCAATGGTTTAATTTTATTAAAATAATGAATTTATTAAAAGCATCTACATTTTATTTTATTCTTTGGGATAATGGGACTTACAAATTGTAGTTCACATATATATTTCGAGGTTCCTTATCGATATTCTTCTGAAGAGGAATACTCAAGCCATAAGCACTGAGAAAACAGCCATGAAAAACAATATACTGATGTTGATGATAACCCTGAAAAACTGATGATAAAAAGCTTGTCTTAAGGAAAAATACGCTGTTTTTATTTGGAGTAATGCCCAAAGAGATTAAAAAACTATGATTTTTACGCATACATAGACCCTTGGCTGGGCACACCTTTATCATAAACATAGTCTTGAATTACAAAAAGCTGTGGACTGCTCTTATTTTTGTACAGGCCTTATACAGTGATGTTTTCCAAGAGACCTTTTCTAAAAACACCTGATGGAATTTTTCCGATCCAAAGCGTTGCAGCTCTTTACAGGAAGAACTGCAAAGAAGGAGATTTGATAGATATGATAAACACAAACCAATCTCTGATGTTGAGGATTTATCTTCATAATGATAGAATTTTTAGCCTGTTCGAATAACGAACTTAATATTTTTAACTAATAATGAATACTTTCAGCTAAGATACATCGCAGCAGGAAGACTAAAAGCCTCAAAAGAAAAATAACTGTCAAATTTTAATTATGTAATTATAAGTTAAATATCTACCCAAGTCTTTATCTTATGTCCGAAATTTCTTCTTTAATTCAATCTGTTTCCGAAATTTCTGCTGATATCCGTGCAGAAGTTGTAGTTGGTAACTTATTAGAGTGTGGCTGTCTTTCAGAAAACCAATACATCATCGTATAAAGAAGGACAGTTTGCAAGACATACCGCCGTGATATTCTCCAGTTCTGAAGAAATAGATTTTGATTTTTGATACGGTTTCATTTTTAAAGGTTAAATTTATCTCGTGATAGTATTTATGACACTTTGCCTCAAAAATATGGTTCACAGCATTCAAAAATGACACCCCTAGCAAAGGTGGATACGATGATAAAAGGAATACAGTATACAGCAAGAACAGCAGAAACAAGCAAGAGCCTTTTTCAACCTTTTGAGAATGAGATGTTTGCATTTGGTGTGGAAACAGAAATGTTTGAAAAGCAAATTTCTCACAAAACTCAATGATACTACAACAGCTGACATATTTTTATGATTTTTGGGGAATGAGTAGAGATTTTCCACCTATTTAATCTCTAAAATGATAAAAAGTTCTTCCTTATGCTCATAAAATCGTAGGAAATATAGAGTTATCAGTTAAAATTCTTCATCTATTCTAAAAGAAAAAGTAGAAATACAAAAGAAAAGGTTTTTAAATATTATGATGAAGAACAAGACAATTACCTAGGAGACTGCCATTTAGGAATGATTTTATCACAGGACATTCGTATGATGATTATTCAGAAAATGTACCAGTTACTGATAGGTCCATTACAAAACTCTCATTTTCAAGAATACATACATGGAGAAATTAAAACAATTTGCAGAACTTTTTGTGGTATCCATTAGAAATGGAAATCGAACCGCAGATTTTACTACAAGAAAAATCAGGGTATTTGAATTCAATTCTTCCCAACTTCTATTTTAGGATATAATACCAAAATTTAATACTTCATTATTTTAATATTTATGTTTTTAGATGATACTCAATAAAAATGCCACAGTTAAAGAAATATTTTGAGAATCTTTAGAACCTCAGGTTCTAGCCATTTTACTGATTGTACTTGACGTTGTATTGTCTTAACTATGATTTTTGGGGCAAAAGGTAAATGGTTTCAAAGAAAATAAATCAAATTTTTATACATATGTTTTCTTTGGCTTTTTATTTATTCCATTATTGCTTTTTAGGATTCCAATAAATTATTCATGGACAAGAGTTACATGAATTTATCTTTTTATCAGGTTTCTTCACTTGTTTTGGAATTATTCATTGTCGGCTATCGTAGTTGTCTTCAAAAATTTAATGATGATAAAAACTTACCGAAAATATCTTTTTGCTTTTAATAGCAGCTTTTGTCAGTTTAATCCCTGGGCTGATTTACACTTTATTGAATGGTTCTCAATACCTTTAATGCTGGGACGTATCTTTTGTTTTCGTTCCTACTTTGTTTAATGATACTTTGTAACCGAGCGATGAGCATTCCGCCAAGGATTTATAAAACTTGGCAGTTTCACAGAATTACTCAAACATTGGTCAGGTGTTGGTGATGAAGAAATGCGAGATTTGGTTGTCCTTTTTCATTTATGATTGACAAAAGGTGAATTTTTCTAGAGAAATATAATGTTTACCGTGCTAAAAGGTCCCACAAGGCTCGATTTTGGACGGCTTTTGTACAATTTTGTACTAGATTATAATAAGAAGATATTCTGAGTCCCTATTGAAATTGAGGGAAAAACGGACTACAACTGGGTATTTTTCTACAACCAAAATGGTATGAAACTACGAAATATATTGACCTAGAACTTACTTTATATATGAATGGAATAGAAAGGAAAATAGTGTGGTGTTTTGTCCGTTCTGAACAGCCAGATAGGAAAGGAAACAAGAAGAGGAACATAGACTTTGAGTTTTAATAGCTATAAGGAAAAACAAAAGATCTTCTCAAGCTATTAAAAAGCAAATGACTCACAAGACAATTTCATAATAAATTATCAGCTAATCCATTATTTTCAGAAAAATGTATCAAAACATATGTAAAAATAGACCAAGACACATATAACTCTGAAAAGAAATTGCAAAAGCATTTTGAGTTTTAGAACCAGAATGAACCTCCGTTGGTTTCATAATCGTTTTTGTCCATTGGAAGACTTAATAGTATGATATACAGCCTCATACTTCTATTATCACTTCCCGCCCCTGGAGAGATTCTGGATATTATAAAAACAAGAGAAAAGACTAAACTTCTTCTTTGATAAAAATTATCATTTACTTTGTCTCGGTCATTCTCCAAAAATATGGAATAGAACTTATATTTTCTGGAGATAAAAACAAAATTGCTTTGAAATTGAAGTCCAGAAAAAGAACAAGAACCTTTATTCATATTTTTCAGAAAGATGTTTGGATAGATGAAACTCTACCTGAATTGATTATGGAAAAATAGCTAGTGAAATGAGTATTTTTATCCTCTCGAGTTAGAATTATATGACAATGAGTAAATTAAAACTTATCACAAATTTTACTGAAAATACAGAATAGATGGAAACAGAAAAAGACAGGAATTAGCCTCCTATATACAAGGTCATTTTATAGAAAACCTGCTAAATATATGAATCAGCAGATAGAATACCGAGACAAAGACCCAAAAAGAAAAATTTTAAACAATTTCTTCTTTTGCTTTTTATTTTATGCCTTTGTGCGAAGAGTGGACAGAGGATTATTCCTCCTCCTTCAGACAGGACTAGCAATGTTTTCAAGAGAGGGTCTTATATGATTTACATTGTCTTTGAATAAAGATTTCAGATAATCGAAAGTATCATTCTTGCAAAAGATGAGAGATGATGTACTGATGGTATTCTTCTGGAAGAAAAATTATGACAGAAGGCTCAGCAGAGATCATCTATAAACTCAATGCCGAAGACAACAGTCTCATATTAGGAAAAGTAGATTTAAAACAAGGGGATTACCATCAGAAAATAAACTTTAAAATGTTTTTGAAATAATATAAATGAAAAGCCATGAGTGAGAAACATCTTGTCTGTCAAAGAGGCTGCTTTGTCAGTGTATTTTTGGAACTGCTCCTGACACTTTAAAAGTAAAACCCAGAAAAGCATTTTATCAATGACTTAGAGAGGAAGAAGATTAATCGCTACGGACCAAGATTTAGGAAAAACCTTGGAGAATAACACTTTTGGGAGCTGTGCAAAGTTGAATAACAATCCCTGTCGAGGCGATGATTACAGAATGGAGCGGGTTTTATGACAGGTTACATTGGAAGCCAACGGCGGACATCCGCTCTTGGAAGACAGCAAGGCCACCTGCCCTATTGGAGGAAAGGACTGCATCAGTATAACCTATCATGGGCAAAGCTGTGAGTGGCCCTCAAAAGCCTAAACAACGCCCGCCCAGAAGTTCTTACCGAGCTGTGTCCGTTTTTGATTTTACAGACACTGAAGAGAGTGAACAGGAATGAAAACGAAGCAAAACTCTAAAAACAGAATGAATAATGAAAATAATAGGCGAAAACAGCTCCCTTTATAGCGAGGGATTACCAGTATAAACGCTGGTCAATGATAAAAATGAAAAATTGCTGCAAGTAGATGGGGAAGTCAGATTAAGTGACCAGATACTAACCACTAGTAAAAGCGGAAGAGATCATATTTAATATGAACTTAGCAATGAAAACGCTCAAAATATTAGCATTTACCAGCAATAAAACTTGTACGCTGAGTGTGTCCCGTTGTAATGGGTCACCCAGCTGTCAGCTGGGTAGAATATGGCCGGGATATTGAAGGGAAGCCATTAAAGGGGGCGTAAAGTAGGCTATTTAGATAAAAGTTCGGCTGTGCATAAAAACTGTAAACTTCCTTGAGGAAAAACTAACTGTTACCATTTATGAAGACCAATTTCTTGATGGACATGGAATATCTTCTATAACAATGGGAACTTACCAGACAACAGGTGTTAACAAAAATGGTAAAAGCTTATTTGTGATTTAACAATATGAGCGCATACCGAAATGTACTTAATTCTACGGATCCGCGTGGCAGTGGTGATGAAGCAGAGCATGAATACTATGCTAAAATTGTATATAATAAAATCATTGATGATCATAAGAGATGATGTACAGCCTCATAGTTCAAAATGAGCTGAAACAATATATAAAAACCTAAACAAACGAACACTCCTGTAAAAAGTAGGTGCTAAAAGTATAAAAAGCAGCATAAAAAGCCCATGTAATTATACTTTTGGGTTTTCTTTGATGGAACAACTTAATAACATGATATAATTCCGAGATAAGGAAAAAGTGTGGCAGAAAAACGAGAGACTAAACCAAAGAAAAATAAGCTATGAAGAGGCTATTAAGGAGGAGATTCCAGTTATGAGAATGAGCTGTCTAACCCTGCTATTTTTATTCAAAAGTTACAAGAAGAATTAAATAATAAATTATTTAAAAATCTATGTAGAGGATAGGTATCAACACCCAAAGCCCTACCAAGGCAGAAGATTACAAAAGGATGACTCATGTCAAAGGTCCTGCATTTGGTACAGGGAAGTGCTGGAATTATTGACAGGGTAGAGAGAAGCCATCTGAAATAACTCGCTTTGATAGATAGTAGAAAGGAAGAGAAGTATATCAATAAAATAACCTTTGATCGTTTTGGATTTTTAGCCGCGGACAGCAGCAGACAAGACATTTTGTGCATGTGGTTACCCACCCTGAATATATCCCAAAAACTGAATAGTAATAGGGAAACTTTGGACATCAAGGAGAGATATTAAATCCTGAATACTATAGCTCCAAGATATGGTTTATTAGGTATTTGTGTTAGACCAAAAGAGGCTGGCTGACAGACAATGTCAAAGTAGAGGCTAGATTTGCAGGATTGTATGATACCGTGCCTCATCATGGTTTTACTCAAACTAATGACATTGAGGATTTGGGGGCTGGACTAGTATCAATAAGGCAAACTATGTAGTGCATATGGTGGCAGCTGATGGCTACCGCTATAATTTTGATTTGGCAGATATTTCTGTCTGTTGCAAAACTCCATCAGACAGTGGCAAAAAGGAGGAATAAACTATCTTTCCCTGGTGTGCACTCTGATGTAGGTGGCAGCTATGTAGATGGCGCTCCCAATATATCATATAAAAATAAACTTTTTCTTCTGAGATGGACTTTTTGACAAAAGAAAGAAGAACTCATGCAGCAAGGCTGGTTCTCTAGCCAGCAAATATCTGTGAGTATTATCTTACCATACATGGGCTCAATAACTATCGCTTAGAGGAATTAAAATAGTGTAAACAACCAGTACAGCTATATTCCGCTGCATATTATGGCGAGTTCTGCAGAAAAAGAATATCTTATGGATACCAAGAAATTAAAAGAATTAAGCTCTTTTTAAACACAGTTCTTTCCTCAATGAGTGAAGAAAAATCCTGTGGGATTATAGTTTTAACAGCGGTCACACTTCGTTTATAAAAAGAAAAAGGCACCGAGCACGAAAATGATTGATTGAAAACTAAGACTATACTATCTCCGCTGGAATTCTACCTACGGCACGATAGATGATTCTCCTGGGGGCTTTCGCAACTGGAAAGAGACAAACCTAATTTTAAAAATAGTAAAGACAACGAGATGTATATTAAGAATTTAATTACTTGTTTCTGCTTGATTTTTATTAACCCAATGTAAAGAAAAATCCTTTTATGAAAGACAGAAAAAAATATCCCTTATGCTGTTACAGCTACAGGCTCCCGAAGGTTATCCTATGGAAGTGCATAGGGCTACTTCTTGGATGAAAAAAGAAGAACTAATATGCGGTGTGCCCAAAACAGGTTCCTTGAGTGCAGGCTGGCAGGGTGATGCAAGCTGAAGGCGGACAAAATGGAGATAAAATACCTGCCTATCTATCCCTTACCTATGTTTCCTATGCAGAGAAGAAAGTTCTATAATGTAGAGGCCAAACTTCCTGCAGATCCTTGAAGGAATTTAGAAAGGGATTCAAACAGAAAAATATATGAGTGATGAGAAATGGAAAGACCTGAACCTATGATAAACTAACGGTAGGGTATGGCACCTGGAGGGAGTGGTTGTCCTATGGCTTTCTGGATATCTCATCGTGTAGAAATCTGCAGACTGCAGGCTAAAGAAGTCTTTGTAGATAGAAATGATTTTTATTCAAATAATAATAATAGGACACAGCAGGAGTTCTTTGATGTATTTCTATGACATTACTCTTTCTGACAGCATAAAACAAGATATCAAAAGAAAGAGGGAATTCCGTTTGGGCTATGGGATGAGTATAGAGAAAAATACAACTACCGCTTTACTTTCAGACCTTATGATGACAGGGATAAATTTACTTATATCCAACCCTCTATACTACAATGGAGAAGCAGGAGCAGATATTTAGAGCCAGACTTTGGACTAAAAAGAATATTTCCAGAGGTATTCCTTATAGAACTCAAGTTTTCAGTTTTTCTCATACAGTACAGATATTATTTTTAATGACAGGGAGATGATACAGGTCTTCAAAGAAATGAAGAAAAAACACCTGGCAAACCTATAGATATTATCCTAACCCCTACTTTTCTATATATGAAATAAAAGTATCTGTAAAATGTGAGACAGAAGAAATCCCTCTATCCAAATACATAATGGAAGGCGTCTGGGGAGAGTCCATGCGACGCTTTTAGAAAAGGAGAGCTTTAGAAGAAAAATAATGGTAATGGGAATAATTATAAAACCTGCTGAAATACAGGCAGGTTTTATAATTATTTATCAAACATTCTATATGTTTTCCCAGTGAGTTCACCATTTTTCAAGGTGACACTGACAATGTCTCCTCATGAAACTCTCCTGCTGCAAGTCGCTAAAGTGTCTTCTGATCTTTCTCGAATAACACCCTTTAGTGGCCTTGCTCCATATTTTATGTCATAGCCTCTTCTGAGAAAGATATTCTTTGGCTTCTTCCAGAAATATTTAATGTAATATTTAAATTTTTACTCAAATCTAATAATTCTTTTTGAGGTGTATTTCAAAAATTTTCAGAGCATTCTCTCTTTACTTATCGGTGCAAAAGGAATGATTTCTGTAAGTCTTCCCAAAACTCTGGGCTGGAAAAACCTTTGTCATAATCTCCAAAGAGATCAGCTGAAGCTGAGATTTCTTTCCATTGGCAAAAGAATTTACAATCAAAATCCGAACCTATATTAGATGTAAAGAGAATGATAGCATTAGAGAAATCGCCTTCTTTGCCAAGTCTGTCGTGCAGCTTTACCTTCATCCATTATTTGAAGAAAAACATCAAAAACTGAAGCACGAGCCTGTTTCTATTTCATCAAAAAGAACAATGGAATAAGGCTTTTGTCTAATTTTATTGACCAAAGCCCGCCCTCTACATAGCCCTACACATAACCAGGAGGCGCTCCATAGAGCAATGCCGCAGAGTGCTCTTCTTTAAATTCGGACATATCAAAGCGGATAATTGCATTTTCATCTTGGAAAGAAATTGCCTGCCAAGGATTTTTGCAGTTCGAGTTTTCCCTGTTCCTGTTGGCCCTAAAAGAAAAATGAACCGATGGTTGTCCTGCTTTTGCTCAGCCCAGAACAGGACTCCCAGAGCCGCTCCAGAAATTGCTAGCTATAGCATGATCTTGCCTACCACTCGGCGGGAGGAACCTGCTCCTATTTCATTCAAACGCTGTTTTTTCTTCTTCTTAGCAGTTTTCCGATAGAAATATTTGTTTTTGAGAAATCATCAGCTAAAACTCTATCAGTAATATCGCTTCGTTTTTCCAAAGCAACAGCCTCTGCCTAGCTCTATTCGTTTTTCTAGAAAAAGCAAAAAATATTTTTCAGCATCAATAATCTGATTATCAAAAACCTTCTGGTTCTTCTTCAGTACTTAATAGGTATTTTCGTTTTTCTCTATCAAATCCTTTAAAAAGCCAGCAAAAGCATGGGTTTTAACTGTTCCTCTGAATAATTTTTTGTGTTTTGTTCTAGATGTATGATCCGATTCAGGAAATGATTTTCTCTCTTCAAGAAGACTCACCTGCTGTTTTTAGTGCGAGACAGTGTGTGGTCTACTAAATCTATTGCCGAAGCAGGAAGACTTTTTTCTTCAATACCGCTTGGACAGACGAATTGCCTCTCGGATGCCGCTGTCATCAATATTAATTTGATGGTGGTTTTGATAACTTATCAATGCCTGTTTGAGCATTCTGAAAATGAGTTTCATCATCAGCTTCTTCCATTTTGATAATTTCGAACATTCCTGATAAATACCCTGTTCTTTTTTCTATCTTTTTGGTATACTCTTCTATTGTAGTGGTAGCGTAAATCAGGTGAGTCCTTTTTGACAATTCACTCTTCAACAGATTACTAATTCCTGTATCTTGGTGACTGCCCAATAGTGAATGAATATCATCAATAATCAAAACGCTTTTGGGATGCTAAACGAAGTTCATTGGCAATATTTTTCAGTCGATCTTCTATTTTCGCCTTTGTAAGAGCTCCAGCAATAGTTCCTCTAAAGTCCAGTTCAAAAACCTCTAAAACCACCTAGCAAATCAGAATCTGATTAAAAACCAATTTCTTGGACAAAACCCTCTATCAGTCTAGTTTTCCCAATGCCGATCTCCTATAATCAATACATTTTGTTTGTGATAGCGACAAAGTATCTCCGTAATATGATGGAGTTCTGCATCTCTACCAATTAAGAAATTATCTTCTTTGATAATGAGTTAAATCATATTCTGTTTTAATAAATCATTCTTTTTCTTAATTCTCTTCTTTTTATTGATACAATATTTTTGCAAAAGCCTTTCTTTAAAGTAGATAAAGATTTTTGGTGAAGAATTAGATATGTTGTCAGATAATCCAAAATTTGGCTGATCTTTCAATAGTTCTTCTCTTGTCACAGGAAAGGTTTTCATTTGATCAAAACTCAAATGCCGCCCCTGGTGAACTCAACGCTGACCATTAGACAAAAGCGTAACTTCGTCCTCATTTATGCATTCACGGATAGCATCTGCTTCAGCAAAGATTTCATCTATAATTTCAGAAGGCTCACAACTGCGTAAATTTGGAGATTTTGGTGATTCTTTCTATTCTAACTTCCGCCCATTCTTTCACACACATCAACTCCTAGTTTCTCCAAAGCTTTTTAAAAGAGATAGAAATCTCTATTTAGTATGAGCTTTAAGTAAATGCGCCCCCAGTATATTGCGCATTCATATTCTCTCGCCCTATTTTTCTGAGCAATCTCTAGATGCTTTCTGTACTTCAGAATTATATGATGATTTGAAAGTTTCCATATTTATATTACTTTTTAATCAAGTTTTTCAATTTCATTATTTTTCATCCAAATTTCCCATTTTTCTAGTTTTTGTAATGGACATTTGATATTTTGGATACAAGTTTATGCTGAATTCTTGTTCAAGCGAATAGCCGAGATTTTAATTTTATTCCCTGAAATAGCTCTGCAAAATTCATCAAATGGCAAAAATTTTATTATCATTGATGACTACTAGGAATATCATAATTCCACAAAAGATGAGTCCTTGAAATCTTCCTTTGTTTTTAGACTGATTCGCGACCTGATTTAATAATAATTGAAACTGCTCATTGGAGATTTCTGGAGCTTTTTAGGCTCAGCAAGTGTATCTTTTTAGTATTTCCTCGTGGAGAAACAGGAATATTCTCAAGCATATCTACCAATGGATCTTTTTGTGGGTTGCCTTTTGGAAGAGAAAAGAAGCATGGAACGCTCAAATTCATAAGATTTTAAGGTCTATTTTTGTTTAGCTTTTATATGGTTTTAGGCGCTACATAAATAGTTTTTACTGCACGATGTTCCACATCTCCATTTACAATTAAAGTAACTTTTTCTGTCCAGCTGATTTGAAATGATATGAAACAGACTGCTAAAGCATCAGTATCTATACTTTCACCAAAAACTCCATTCCCAAGATTGTCCACCTTCTTTTTCTCCCAAGAAAATCAACTTTCTGTCCAACCGTAACGACACTTGGGGCAATAATCCTAGGTAAATATCCTGTGTTTTTGGCTGGTTGTTGTGATGTAAATTGATTTTTCATGAACACAGTGACCCATTGATTTTTCAAGCGAATAATATAATTTCCTGCTTTTCTTATACTGGTGCAGGGTTCTCTGGCGATAATCAGGAGCTGAACCATCTCAAAATCCCATTCCCCAGTCTTTGCATTGGGTGTGTGTCATAAAACTCAACGACTTTATCTATTGACATCTCCCTGACACTAGAAATTTGCACTTTTCACAATCTACACTGCGAAAATACTGAACCAGTAAAGTATAATACTAAGCTAGCAGAACAATACCCAAACTCAAATAAATGCGCCTATCTATCCGAAATAAAAACCAAAATGCCTTTAACATATATCATTTTAACCCTAACAAAAATAATGTTTTTGTAAATATAAAAACCATTACTTTTTCTTTTAATAAAGTCTTTTCTACTCTGTAGAAGCTGGTTTTGCTGATACCTGCTTCGTTTACAGGCTTTATCGATAGGAATATTTTTGTTTTTCATAGAGATGAAAAGGCGAAATGATATTTTTCCAAAGTTTCTTTTTTATTCCTTTGGGTCTTCCGATGAGCTTTCTTTCTTCTCCTTGCTCCTTCGATTCCTGCTTTCGTTCTTTCACTGATGAGATTTCTTTTCAAACTCAGCCACCATCCAAAATCTGAATGATAAACTTTTCCATTGGCAGAAGTAGTATCAAAAGCGGGTTCAGATACTTTTGAAGAAAACACCTTTTTGATTAAAAACTCAATGAGTTCAATCATATTTTTAAAGAGCGGAAAATCCTATCAGTTTTATAAACGATAACCACATCTCCTTCACGCAAGAAAGAGAGCATTTCATTGAGTCCTTTTCCTGTCTTCTCGCACCCACTGGCGATATCGGTATATACTTTTTCTGCAGCCTTGCTGCTTTTAATAATTCTATTTGAGTTTCTAATTTCTGCTCAGCGCAGAAACACAGCGACAACCGAAAATCATGGTTTAATGAAAATCACAAAAGACGTTTAGACTTAGAGTTTTCTGCTCCCATGTGCTTCTAATTTCGTTTAGCCACAGTGTAATAAACAAAGTAGAACAATCAGCTATCCAAGCTGATAACAATATCGAGTTTAACAGAATAATATGTTTTATCTGGCACATGTTATTTCAGTGCAATTCTATTTTTGCAACAAATTAATATGTCACGAAATGCATAGAATTGTTTGAGTTATCTAACCAATCATCTTCTCACGAAAACCCTGATGATAGTTTGACATGCATAAAATATAGATTTGGAACAGTCGTTTAATCAGGTATAAAAAGCAGGAGGCGCAGTGAAAACCACCATGCTGCTTCAAATAGTTTGATTCGAATTAGATTTGCACTCAAAAGTTAGACACATCATTAGATGAGTATCTACTTACGATCTCATAGTTTGGTAGAAGTAGGCCAGCGTTTTATCTAATCACGGGAGGATATTGGCATTAGATGAAGTACACATAAACCTATCCCACTGGTCACGAGAGATCAGACTTTATATGGATAGATATAACGAGTTTAAAAGATTATTTTCACAGGTTCATCACATTGTTGGTAATACCAAAATGAAGGAGATCTGAGCCAGCAGGCATGTAATGTATGATCAAGATCATCGTTTAGAGAATATCTCAGATTTGTAGAGAAGATATTCGTTTTAATATGAACTCACCGATTAGAAAGAAATTATTAGCATGAAGCTTTTGTCTTTTTCGAGAACTATCTTCCATCAGCATCTTTAAGCTCATGAGTAGTTTCAACGAACACCTACTGGATATTATCCTTTTTTTCTAGAAAGTAAATAACATATTATCAGACTTAAACAATTTGGTTCGTTTGGTTGTTAGAGCTGGACATGGCAGAGATAAAGTTTAGATATAAGACAGTCTAAAAAATACTTCAACTTTTATATCATCCAACAAGGTTCCTTTCTGAATTTGTCGGATCTTGCAAGAAGGAACTACCATACACGAAATTCACTAAATGATTATCTTTATTATTTTGGAAGAAGCTAGATTATTATATTTACTTCAGCCCAAAATTATAGTGTAGCTTCATTGCAAAAGCCAGAAAATTTATCTAAACAACACTAATCTACTCTATACTGAGTGAAGACAATCCTAACTCAGGAACAATAAGGAGGTGTTTTTATAATCAGTTATGGGTCTGCATCAAATTTCTCAATCTAAAGAAGCTGATTTTTTAGTGGATAATAAATATACTTTTAATTGGAGGAAAAATAAAACGATGACACGATCAAAGATGCGAAAATTCTTGGCTTGTGAAAGATGACATTATCAACCTAAGGAAGAGCTATTCCACTGTGGATGTTTGGTTTTCTGTATTGATATTTAGTAAGGTTATTTTGACTTTAACCAATCTTTATATAAAAAAGAATGGTGAAAAAGCATAGTGTTAAAGGAGTGATTGATTATCAACTCAGCTGGTAAATAAAATAGTAATCATGATTTAACTATGAAAATATTTTTTGCTAATTTATTTTATCTATATTTTCCTTATATATTGTATAGTTTGCTCCCCTCGGTAAAGATTTTTCCTGTGTTCTACCTTATTAAGTATGGATTTAGAGCAATTATTCTGCTTAGGTTAAGTTGTATTTCCATTTACAATTTGTCTGCCTTCATATTTTGTTTTCCTCCAATTTATTAATCTGCTTTGTTTTATAATATCTAATATTTTTCCTTTAATTTATTTCTAAAATCAATTTGTGAAGAGAATGTCAAATCATCCACAAATCTTATATTTTATATTATTCTTTTCGTAAAATTTTGTCAATTTATAATCTGTTTCAAGAAAATAAGATTATATATAACTACTTTTTTTATTCCTTATTCTCCTTTCAAGTTGAAAACCTTGTTATATAATGTGTGGTTAATTTATTAAATCCTAGACCTAATAAAGTTTTATATACTTTCCCTACTTTAATTGGGGAAGAAATTTTTCCAAATCAGTAGTAAAAATATACCTATTTCCTTTATGATATCTCGCATTAGTAATATTACTACTTTAACACCTCCTTTAATATTACTCAGTAATTTTATGCTTTAATATTCTATCTGAAATTCTGTTGTATATCTTTATATGTAACTGGGCTCTCTTACTTTCTCATTACTTCTAGCATATTCAAGCCAAACAGTTCCAATTTGTTTTTATCACTGTTGTACAAATTATATGTATTAATTAATACTTTTTCTTTATGATTCTTCCAAGGTTTTGGAATAATCAACCTTCAACCTCTTTATCCATGAAATAAAACCTAAGTAATTTGAAATAACTAATAAAATACTACAACCAATATAAATTCTAATATCTTTCATTTTTCATACAATTTAAACTTTCAAGTTGTTGTTTCTATATTTTCATAAAATATACTTCATAAAGAATCTATGTTATTTAAATCAGAACTTTCATAAAAATCCAATGCTTTCTTTAAAGGTCATAGTAGTTTTAAAGATTTGGGTTATCTGTTGGCATACTGAAATAGTTTTCACTTAAGCCATTATTAATCATTTTTTCAATTTTCATCGGTATAAGAAGGTGTTTTGAGGAATAAAAATCAATTTTAAGACAATATTGATGATATAGCTCTGTTGAGGATAGATCAAATAGTGAATCTGTCTTTTTATATTATATTTTTTTTCTTCTTGCTTTATAGACTTTTCATACAAATCTATAAATGCATATCTTCTATGTTTTGATAATAGAATTTCTATTTTATTTTATCCTCTTTTCTTTAATTTTTTATTTGAGAAACACTGAATAAAAAGGATAATATCAAAGGGTAATACATATATTTCATACTTAGTAAATTTATTATAATGATTTGGATAAAGTGTATTTCCAAATCTTGGATTTCATTATTTCTAAAAACTATATCAACATGATAAATCTGTCCTTTTGCTTCAAATTTATTAATAAACTGAATATCTATACAGAATTGTGACATATTAGTCCTCCATTAAATGAAATGAATCTAGAATCTATTGCCTTATAAAAGCTAGTTGCAGATGTATAATATTTTTACCTTTTGCTCCATAATAATCTCCTCCTATATCAATTTAGACTTTTCAAAAGCAATACTCATCCTAATTACTGAGTGTTTTCATGCTTACTGGATTCTTCAAATATTTTCTTGATAGAAGCTCCCCTTCTTTATAAACAGATTCCGCATCAGGATATTTATCATAATTTGGATAATTACTATATTGAATTCTTTCGTTTTCTGTGAAGTCCGTCTTTTGTTGGGTTTTCTTGGATCTTCACCTCCCATCTTATGTCATGATTCAGCCTCTGCAACTATACCTCCTGTGACAGCACCTTGCCAGAAGTTTCCACCCTTAGTTCTGCGCCTATACTCTCCTGATAAACCCCAAAGGCAACTGTTAAGCCAGTGCTTTTTGTTAGCTTTTTCAACCTCCTCCCATATTTTGTGTAAAGCATTGGTTATTGTAATAGATATTTTGGTATTGTTTTTTTTTTAATTTTGGATAATTATTAAAATCTCTTATGCCATTATTTTAATAAATTTCAGTGTTATTTTTATCTTTTTATAGCTATATAATACTTATTTCTTTAAATTTATTAATATCTAAATATTTCTGGTTTAACATATACTCAATATTCATTTTCTTATATGAAGTATCATTTTGTTTTTTATAATAGCATCTTTTATTTCCCCATATTTAAATTTAAAAAGGTTTATCTCCACACACATATGTTTCCTCTAACATTGTTTCACATTTTCATGTTGTGATAAGTACATTACAAAACTCCTTCGATTGAGCATGAAGGTTTATAAGTTAATTAATCAATAACGATAGTAATATCCTTTTTATATTTGATTATCTATTTTATTGTTGTTCAAATTTCACTTGCAGAATAATAACTGACCCTGTCTTTCCTCCTCATATATAATATCTATATGTCCTACTGTTGAGCCTTTAGGAGGAGCTTGATAGATAAGACCTTGAGAACTTTTTCCAATATAGATCAAAATGTTCTTGTGTTCTGATGTTGTTTCTCCATGTTTTTCTTGTAACCATTGCAAGACCTTTTGACCATTGTTGGATAACTTTCTGAGTTTGATTTGTTGGATCTGATGAATTATCTACTCCCTGATTTTTTCAATGCATACCCAACTCTAATAGCACATTGATTTTTATATCCATCTTTACGGATGTGAGACCATCAGGATTATCTTTGATAGTTATCTTTATTATTTTAAATTTTGGAAATTTTTTTTTTTTTTGGTAGGTTTTTTGGATCTTCTCCTCCCATTTTATGCATTTGATGATTCAGTCCTACAACTATTCCACCTTCACAGCACCTGCCAAAGTTTCCGCCGCTCTGCTCTGCTCCTATGCCTCCAGATAAAGCCCCAAAAGTTGGTTCCCACAGTGCTCTGCAAACTTTTCAGCCTAGGTTTTCATTGCACCTCCCAAACGTCAGCACCGAGACTAAAGAATCCTGCTACTGCACAAATTTCCACTGCATTGCAGAAAGCCTCCTTGTGATACACCATGCCCCACTCTATTTGAATTTTTCTCGTGTATTTTTAATTCTTTAATGCTTCAGAAAATGGAGTTGGTTCGTCTTTTCTTGCATAATTACTATTAAATACACATGTCTTCCATTGACATTTTTTACTACTTTTCTTCTTTTATCAATCATTGAATTCTTACACTCATTTTAGCAGAGTCTTTTTCTTTTTGTGTAAATCTACTTCTTCGGTTCTTTGTCTTTTGACTTTCTATAAAATTATATTGTTCAATGGGAACAATAACAGCTCGGCATTTATAGTTCAAAACTATTTTAAAAATAGAACTAATAAATAAAACGGAAAAAGGGAACTGTTTTTAGAGAAAAGGATTTTTGGAGGATTATAGTTTTCAAAAAGGGTCGGTTTTTGGGGAAAAAGTTTAATGGTTTAATTATTTCATATTAAAATGGATTTGGTTTAAAAAGTTTTTACTTTTTGTAAGGATTTAATTAAAAGTTGAGTTTATGATAGAAACATTACATTATTTTCCTGTTCATTGGATAGATGGAATGATGAAGATTAACAAAGGTCATTTTTATCTGTCCAAGATGGTATGAGTGATATGCTCCGTGATGGAATTGGCATCCATTTATCAATACACAATTACGGACTGCTTCCGTTGAAAACTCACTTAAACTCAGTTTAAGTATTGATAATCATAGACTTTTGATCGTGTGAGTAGAAGGATGTCAAAGCTGTAACTCAAATGGCTCCCGAGATATCCATTGGAAAAGGTGTTGCTGAACAATTGCAATTATCCATTTCTTATCCAGAAAGCAGCATATGAGTTAAAAGAGACGATGAAAATATACACTTTTTAGCATGTATTACTGTCAAAACCCATTTTAAACGGAATTCCTTTTTGGGGAGCCAGACCTACATGAGAATCGCAAGGATATCCATTTACACACACTGAATATAATCTACATTTAATTTCCCGAAAATGAGACTAAAAACACACGTAGGGTTTGGAGCTTAGCTACTGCACTATGTAGCATAGGGTTTAGTAAATGCTGGAGAGTCACGTATAGATGAAAATTATATTCCACCTTGTAGTGAGATGTTTCTTCACATTTTAAAAATTAAAGGATTTATATTCATCTAGAACATTTTTATGGTCAAATGGAGACTTTATTCAGTGCAGATAGAGCAGAAAAATTCGGGTGAAAAAATCTGAAAATAATTCCTTAGCAGTAATGATTGGGCTTTTAGTAGAAAAGACACTTAATTATTTAGGAATGGAGATCAATCGTTTCCGTTGGTTGTCATCCACATCGTCCACATGTTGAAAATGTTGCTTTCTGTAGTAAGTTTAGTAAGAGTTTTGAAAAATTTCATTGATGCTAAAATCTGGTGCGGGTGAGAGGAACTACTCAATTATTTTTCGGAATGGTGTAATCTGACACAAGGAAATTTTTGAGCAGATATTTACTGAGGGTTATTAATTCTGATTATAGATCACAATCAGATGGATATTGTCATCAAAAAATTGTAGTTTTTATGAAAAACATTGAGAGGAACTATTTTCATTCTCTCAATCGCTTGGATTATATCGGCAAGCGAGACGGTAGTATTTTTGTTTCTGAAAAACACAGACGAACGAGAGGCTGTTGTCATGCAAAAGAAGTAGAACTTTCTTGGCTGATTAGATCTTTGATTATTAAAACAACCTTTCAATAATTAAAAACAATAAACAACTCCAAACAGACAGTGAAAAATGGAAGTATTAAATAAAGACAGAGCGTAGAAAATCATTTTTATTTTCTTAGTATTTTTGGTCTTACGATGGGATTGCTTCTTATAGCAGTAGTTTTTCAATGTTGCTTTTTCCTTTTGTAGAAAAATCAACTATTAAAAAGAAAACCAAAAGATGAAACAGGAAATGGAAATTCAAAAATCGATTTTCGTTTCAGTTGGAGCAGGTGAAAGGTGCGGTCGATTCTATTGGTATTGCAGGACAAAATGATTATTTTAACGAAAAACTAGCACTTTCTGTCTTGGCAGATATGTATAAACAACTTCCTAAGGACTCTTTACAAAACAAGACAATGTATAACAATACCATCACTGACTTACAAAAAGTCTGATTGATGCAAAAAAGAAATCAAACATTTGTCTATGAATCGAGAAACCATGGATAGTTTGAGTAGTCTAAAAACAAAGCTCTAAAGGAAGAATATGATAAAATGAAAACCGATCTAGAAGTATGCAGACAAAGTTTATCAATCCCAATAAGAGATGAATATTCTTAAGTTTTTCTATTTGGGGTTTAGTTTCATTGCTGTAAATTTTGCTTTCAGTCAAGAAAATGAAGAAATCCTTGTAATGATTTTTTAGAAAAATCAACAGAAGCTGCACAAAAACATTTTTGAGTGGGAGTCCTCTTCTTCTGATGGTTGATAATGCTGAGAAACCTTTATGTAAAAGCGCAGATTGGAAAAAGAACAGATAAAAATATTTTTTTATATCTGAATGTTTTGAACACCAAATGTCTGTATTGGAAAAAGGGAGGAATGTTGATGTTTATTTTCATTCTGGCGAAATTCTACGCCTAAAGAATGATTTTCGATCGAATTGTGAAGGAATATGGGTAAAACAATTGTCCCAAAAGAGACTTCAGAAATTTACAGAATATCCTATCCAGCATATTAAAGATTTTTCTTACCATAAAGATTATGAGTTGAATATTTCTGAGGAACAAGACCAAAATATTAAATCCCAGATAGAGTGTTTGAAACAACTCAAAAGTAAGAAAATAGACAAAAATTTTTAACTCAAAAGACAGAAATGTCAAGCAGGTTGCCTCTCTTAATCTTCGTTTGGGAGATTTTTCAAGCCCATAAACAAATTTGATAATGAGAATGAAATCTCCAATGTTCTAGTTAGAACAGATTCAGAGATGAAAGAAAACATACAATTACTCTTACCATTACAGATAGGGAAATTGGGACTGCAGAAATTGAGAGTAGAGGGACAAGTGCTAAAAATCCCAACATATCAGTGAGAGGTTACTGATGATAAAACTGAAGAAATTAGAAGATTTTCAGGTCATCTAGAGACTTTCCAAAGATGAAAAGAGAAAGAGATTAAAAATCATGGCTGTCTTTTTTAGGAATTTCTTGGTTTGATAGTGAAAATTATTTTTACGAAAAATGTGTCTTTTGAACCTAAATACAATGAAATAGAGAAAATTTCAACTGGTAAAAACACCGACATTTTGGAAGAAAACCAGCTAGTTTATGAGCTCAAAAATCACTGTAAAATAAAGTCATTGTTTTTCTGGAAGTATCCTAAACTAAATAATAAATCAGAAAACTAACCCGTATTTTTGGATCATGAATCATGTTGAAGGTCAGAGTTTTATAGGAGATATATTGTATCGTGAGAAATTTTTGAAATTAACTCCTCAAATAGAACTTTTATTAATAAAAAGGAAGAAAACACCTAAAAATATGAGAGTAACAACAAAGGGAGAAATCCAGCGGATTATTTATATATAATTAGTAAAAGAAAATGAAAAGGACTATACTATAAACTTCCCTTGGATTTTTCAAGGGGTTGATAGAAGCGAAAGGACATAGATAAAAATATCGATAGAAGACTCTATTCGACAGCATATTTTTCTGATTTCTACAACCTCTTTTTGGGGAATGCAAGTTGATGAGAGTTTTGGTTCGGAGATTTGGGAAATGGATTTTGACCTGCTCAAAAGCAACAACAACTTACGAGAGATGATGATGAATAGTCTAAAGAGAGATATTTCTAAAAACGAGAAACGAGTAGTTTTGGAGGATATAAGTGTTGAAATTTTCAGATTATAATCTTGGGAACAATGGGCAAAACAAGAATGAAAAAGCGGGTGCAGCTTACCCTCAAAATGTTGATAAAAAGAAACCAATCGTCCATTATTTTCAAAATTCCTTTTTGTAGGGCCCAATTTCTTATTAGATAGTTTTAGTTATTTAGCAAAGGTTGAAAATTGTTTTTAATAAATTATAAAAAGCATATTACTATAAATAATTTTATAAAACGTTTATAAAAAGTTATAGAAAAAGTATAAAAAGACTTACACAAGAAGAAAAATTGCTATCTTTGTAGGGAGAGTATTATTCTGAAAAGAGAAGCCATATTTGGTTATATTGAATATTAAAAATTAAATTAAAATACTATGTCATTTAAAGCAAAAATTAAAAAGTTGCAGGAAAAAGGAACGCAACATCTTGTCAGTAGATTTTTGGAATGCTGCAAGAAACAGATCTCAGGGAAGACCCTCATCAGTAACTAGAGTCGGAAAAATCCACATCGTTGTAGAAGGTACGAGTGAAAGCTGACCTTTTTGAATGGATGACCAACTCCTTTGAGCGAGAAAAGATGGAAGCATTGCTTTTATAAGCGAGACAGTGATGGTACCTATGAAAGAATTAAAAGGTCAAAGAAGCCTATATTGTAAAAATATGAGAAGATTTTGATTCCACTGGTGATACTCCATTAAAAAGAAAGTTTTCACACTGAGTGCTAGAGAAATGAGAATGGGAAATGCCATTCATCACTAATGAATGGGTGTAAAGTTCAATTAACAAAAACATTAAAAATTAGTTTTATGTCATTTAAAGCAAAGAAATTAAAAAGTTGCAGGAGGAATATAATGTACTGAGTGTAAGCTATGGATTGTTCCAAGAACTGATCCTCAGGCGCCCTTTCAACAGTTACAAGAGGAGGAAAAATAGATATTACTGTAGAAGGTGCACAGGTGAAACTAGACCCTTTTTGAATGGATGACCAACTCCTTTGGAACGAAAGGACGGATGTGTGGTTTTTGTCAAGAGACAGCGATGCTACTCTGGAAGGAACTAAAAATTCACAGAAGGATATCTTATAAAACACAAAGAAAACTTTGATTCCACAGGAAAAATCCGCTTACGAAAAGTTTTACAATATCTGCAAGAAGAGATGAGATGGGAACCGGCGCTTACGAAAAGCGAATGGGTATAAGCTGGAAGATCAGCCCATTTACAAAAACAAAATAATAAAAATGGACAATAAAAAGCTAATGTGTAATTATGTTTGTTGTTCGTTCTCTCTTTTTAAGAACCTAAAAATCAATCACAGAAAATTTGACAAGGGTTTAAAAAAAGGATAAAGATTAAATATAAATCATTAACTCTATTAAATATTAAGAAAATGTCATTTTTATCAAAAATTAGAATTGGACGGAGTGGTTATAATATCTTGGAGATGTTCATATGAATTTACCCAGTCAATGAGACGGTATGGGAAAACCCGCAGGGAATGCCTAAAGGCGGCGAAAATTAGAATAAGAAATGAGAAAGCATGGGTGAAAATCCAGACTTGCTCAGCTCGGATGCTGGATCACGCCAGACCAAAAGACGGAAAATGTATTTTCTTAGAAGAGATGCGATGAGCAAACTGCAGGAACTGAGAATTTGAAAAAGCCTGTTGTATCAACTTCAAGGAGCATTTTCAATGCTAATGATACCACAGCTCTACAAATTGAAATGGTGCTGGATTAGCTAAAACATTAGATATCATGGCGCTGCTCATCAGTTGGAGTGACAAAAGCCATCAAAGATTGAAAAATTAAAATAATAAAATAGAAAAGAATTAACCTAAAAACTGTAGAATAAAGGATGAATATCAATAAAAACTCGTTCGTTTGGGGAATGAGCAGTGACAAAAGAAAGAAACATCTATGGTCTAGTGTCTGCTGAGGCCTGGATGGTGAACCCTTTTTGTCCGGAAACAGCTAGTGAGTGATTCTAGAGCAGAAAACTAATGCTCATGATACATTCAGTATTATTGTTCCTGATGATGCGCTGGACACTTATGAGGCTTTGTGATGGAAAATTCAAGAAAGCTTTTGGGGAAGAAAATCAGCTTTGAGTTACTGGCAATATGGTTCTGAAAACCAAGTGTTTTCGGGAATTGTTATAGGGACTGAAAGAACCGAAAAGAGAGCGGCTACGGAAAGCTTGATAATTATGGAGCACTCGCCAGTATTCTGCTGGAGCATGGCAGAGCAGACCACAGTTTTGAGCAATTATCTTTATCGTAGATTGTCAAAGAAATAGGTGTGATTATCCTCAGGAAGGAAAAATCCATGCTGAAGAACAGGAACTCAATGTGAGGAAGAGTTCTCCCTTATACCGTTCAGTCACGGGAGAGTGATTTTGGTTTTATCAAAGATTGGCAACGCGCTATGGAGAGTATTTTTTTACTATAATGGTAAAGGAACTCATCTTCGAAACAAAGCAGAACCTGTTCTGGGACTTTCAGAAGGCAGAGAGACTGATAGAGCTAGAGTTTGAATTAGGTCTAAGAGCTCAAGATTCAGCGGTCTTGCCTGATGATGCAGAAAAGGTGAAAGTATCCAGCATAATGCTCAAAGTTCAGACAGAATGGAAAGAAAACGTACCCTGCAGGCAGTGGCTGTACAGGCTTCAAACAGCTCTTTGGGGAATGCGCCAAAGAGTGTTTTCAGCGAAGTGAAAAAATCTCAGGAGTTAGAAGGAAATGCTTTTTAAAGGAGAAAGAAAAAACCGTGAGGAGCTTGATTTGGGTAAGAGGCAGCAAGCAGAGATTCCAGACTGAAAAACGGCAGCAGAGCGAAATTGATGAGACATCAACGGACGGGCGATGGAGCTTATAGAATTGTAGAAATCAGACATTACTACAATGGTGATGAACTACTACAACGAGTTTGTAGGGTGTATCTGATGTGCTTCACCCGCCATATCAGGATAGTGGAGCCTTTCCAAAGTCACATGAACAAATGGGCAGAGTGGTAGAAAACGCTGACCCGCTGGGACTGAGGCAGAGTAAAGGTGCAGATGATGTGTGCAGGAGGCAGGAAGCGAAAAAGACCCCTGGATAAGACTTTTTGCAGCCACACAGCGGAAGTGGAAAGGGATTTTATTTTGTTCCAGAAATCGGTGAAGAGTATTGGGTGGGCTTTCCAGGGAGGAAATGCCGAGAAACCATATGTCATCGGAACGCAGTACAACGCAAGGAAAAGTCTGGCTATGCTGATAAAAGAAAACAACATCAAAGCAGTGCATAGCGAGAAGTGGAACAAAAATTATACAGAAGACTCGGAGAAACCTATCATGTATATGGATGGACAGGGAAATATCAAAAGTCTCTGCACCGAGAAATATCAACAGCTTTACAGCAGGGACAGAATATCAACATCGGTGCTGGTCAGAACGATACACAACCGCTGGAAATGACATCAGCGCTCAGCGGAATGATTACACCCAGATAGTTGGCGTGAATTTCGTAGCACAGTGGCTGAAATGTAAAATCATTTTTATCAGTGGAACTCTGACCTGAAGCTTATCGGAGGAGATGTCCCATAATGAAGTAATGAAGAGGCAAAGACAACTAGTGAATAATGATGGCGAATAGAATATTTTTCATAGAAACGACCATCAGCAGAAGTCAGAAAAAGAAATCCAAAAATAACAGCGGGTGAAAATCTAAATTGTTTTAGAAATAGAGCAGAACAAGGATTGTAAAAGATAAAATAACCGAACGCTGCAAAAGGAGATATTTCTATTTACTCTACGTGGCAATGTAATAGAAACTTGCTGCAGAGTATCTTGAAACAGGAAAGAGAAAAAGGAATTAGTTTTATGGGCAGCCTTCTAAAAGAGGGCCATAGCCTATTGAAACAACAGAAGTGAGAAAGGGATAGAAAGCCGAAAAATTAAAAGAAGGGACTAGTGCACATGATGGAACAGGAAAAATCTATCCGATTGGAGACTGGTATGCCGTGAAAGAAGAAATATAAAACTGAGAGTAACGAAGTTTAAGAATAATGAAGAGCCTATAAGCTCTATGAGCTATTATGTAGCGAGTGCGGTATATATTACAGAAGGAAGAGTAATTACGTACTCAAAAAGTATCTCAGTCAGCAGCAAAGAGGAATTTTATATAAAGCGGATGCTTTCCCAGCATGTGTGGCCGTGATATAAAATTTTTATGCATATATAAAAGACAAAACAAGGAGGAAAGCTAACGGTTTTCCAGCACTACAGATTTAGATGGTTTGATAGAGAGAAAGTAATAAAGAGAATTAGAAGAAAGACCAAAAGAATATTGGTTGATAGATCGAAAATAGTACTCTCACTTTGTGGTATGGCGTGTCTGTTTTATTTATTAACAAAAGAAAACCAGATGTATATCATAAATATGTGATTAGCACTGCACAACATGGAGAGTTAAAGAGACACAATTATATCACTGAGCCCAATGACGACTTTTATTTAGTAGAAACTCAAAATGAAAAAGGGTATCCTTATACTATAAAATTTCAGAGAGAGGAAATGCCCCTCTGTGATTATATTACTAGGAGGACTAAGAAATGCTGAAAATTCTACAAAGGTGGAGATGAAGAATTTTGCAAGTGACAACTGGCCGAAATGTAATGTGTTCAGAGAGGAAACTATGTAAGAGTGAGGATGCAAGATGTGAGTATATATAGAGGTATTTAAGTAATCCTATCAAAAAGTCTACAAAATGCATGATAAGAAGGAGACACTAAGAATAATAAAGACATTAGCACACAGATGGAAAAATGGGTATCATCTAATCTTGTTATGATAGATTCTGATCTGTCAAGTCCAAGTCTGAAGGCAGTCTTTTGAATCATTAGAATATCATTAGTTGTTTAGAAAACACCTATTTCTGTAGATGAGAAATTGCTGGGACGGAGAAGGAAGGGTGTATTCCACATGTTAATTTTAAAAGTGCCTACAGCTGGGCAAGCAGCAGTAAAAGACCAATATTTAGCTTAAGACTACACTAAGTATAGAACATTTTATAAATAATTGCTATGGATATATGAAAGTTAAATAAAATGGAGAGTCATTATAATAGTCATTTTCTCGCCATCTATAAACAGAGATCAGAGAAAATGAAGAGAGAGAAATGCTTCGAGACTACATAATTGCTGCGAGTAAAAACTGCTACAATGATACGATTAATATACCTACTAATAACACAGAATTATCGTGGTTTCCTTGTTTCTCTTTGAGGAGATATCAGGTGAGGATTTGGAAGCAGTTTGAAGATAGAGCAAAATGGGAGGAAAGAAAATATTAGATGTTCAGTATGTTATATAGTAATAATAGAACGACAGCCATAAGGAAATTCAGAATAATAAAAGATTCTTTATCACTCTACATGCGCGATGACAGCCTATAGGGCTGAAGCATTTTCGGATAATGATAATTTTACGGGAGTTTCGTAAATGCGTGCACTTATGGAAGTAAAAAGTAGAAAACTGTGAATGGGATTATTGTATTTCAAGTGATCAGGATACGAGATAGTACTAGACAAGCAGGAAAGAAATTTCGATATTTTTCAGTAAATATAAAGTCTTCCATTTGAGCTTGTTTATGAGCTAGTACTATATGGATATTAAAGTTCACCAAAGTTAAATGGAGTTATAATAATATCATTTTTCTAGCTCTTTCTCATAAATAGAGAATGCAAGAGATGAAGAAGAAATGCTGAGACAAAATATCTATAATTGCCAAGCAAAACTGCTACAATGATACGATTAATGAGACCTAATAATACTGGAATTATTAATTTATCTATTTATTTTGAGAGGAAATATAAACATTAGAAGGCTTTGGAAGATAGAAACAAATTAGGAATGGTATATCAAATATTAGATGCTATGATAATTTGAGAGGATATAAAGGAATAGATATATTAGATACGTTATCCTTACATACACGGACAGCCTTTATATTTACATTTTCAGATAATGAGAAAGATACTACGAGAGTTTCATGTGGAAGGTGGTAGTTATGGTATAGAGTTGTAAATGATCATTTTGCATCAGATCAGGATACGATAACTGTTAATGGCAGTAGGATAAAGTACATATACCCCAGCAGCAACTAGTAAGTATATTTTTAACCATTAATAAACATTTATGAAATAAAAGATTAATCCTGCTCGTTATTTTATTTGGAGTTGTGGGAATAGTGACTGATAAATCTTGTGATATTAAAGATGTATTGTTTGAAGACTATATATTCTTTAAAATTTTATATCAATCACACTTTTATTTAGGGTTTATCTTCTGAAAATCAAAAATATATATGTGATTCCACAGCTTTGAAGAATATAGACAAAGAAGAAAAGTAGATTAGTAATAGATGATAAACATGTATCTGTATTGGAATGTCTGGAGGAGAGACATCATCAATGGGCAGGAGTCCATATATTATTTCTGATATTAAGGTAGATTGAAAGACCAACCATGTGGAATAGACATTTTGTGTGAATTGTATGAATATAAACTAAATGACAGCATTATATATAATCAGAGTGATAATTTATGGTGATTAGGTATTTAGAATAAACTGTGGATATACATTAAGAATAAACAAATTTTAATATGAAAAAGGTCTTAAATTTCATAGCGATTGTTAGTATAATTTCTATAATATTTGTAATTATATTTTATAATGTATCTCATCCTCCTGTTACAGAAGATGGACATAGATATATGCCAATATCACAAATATTAAAATCTGTTTTGGTCAGCTTTTATCTATAATTAGTTTTATATTTTGCATCAAGAAAACTAAATAAAATAGGGCCTTAAACCGTACGAAGAGACCTATAACAATATGAAATAAGATTTTTAGGATTATTTGATACGTAGTTTCGGATTTAGTAGATGAAAGAAAATTTAGGTTATATATAGCTACTCTTTTTACTAAAACCATGGATACCTATCAGTACAGGAGTATTTAGAAGACATTAAAACCAATATATCAGGTTTAGGAACAAAGTCTTCCAAATAAGAGCATAATGATGAGTGGCGGGCGAACTTTTGCCTATACTCCTACAGAGGACGGCTACACACTGCATATGCTGGAGCTCATTCTGATATAGGCGGAGGCTATGCGGAGCTGGATAAGTATACTTCTATACTAGGTTTTTCGATGCTAAAGGGGAGATGAAGAAATCTTTAAACAGCAAGAAAAAGTCCGAAAATATTTCATAGATGGGGACTATTGAGGAAAAATGAGATATGGTTTGAGAAGAACTATGAGCATACTTCAGGTTTCTCTATAGAGTCTTCTCCTCACGGAGACTACCCCCATTTATGAAAGAGATTTCTGGTCATTATATCCTGAAAACTTCCCTGCCATATTTCTAACAAATACAGCCTTGTGCCAATGTATGTCATGCTCCAGAAAGCCATTGATTATGGGAGTGCCTTTTTATAAAAGATTATAATGAGGCAACTTAAAAACAAGGTTAATATAAAAATCCATTTGAATATGCAAAATCCCAGATACAGAAGAGTTTAAAATGCTGAGAGAGTATTTAAAGGAAAGTGTTAGATATAAGCAGACGAAGAAGAAGATGAGAGTAAGAAGAACACAGCTCTCAGCAGAAATGTTTAAACATATACGCAATCATTAGTGCATTTGTCCTCGCATTATGCAGGGCTTTCGACACTTTGGGGCATAAAGATGGCGACCACCATTTTTCAGGAGATTTATTATTTATTAACCGACCCGTAAAATACAAAGAAGATGAAAATGGAAAGATTTTTATGAAAGGGAAATATATAGTAGCATATTGGTGCTGGTGGTGCTGGCTAGGCTGCAGCCCCAAAGATAAATATGAATGGAATGCAGGATGTCTGGACCCTAAATATTATGCATGGAGGCACCAATGAGTAGAGTATTTTTATAAGGGTAAAAAGTGTAGCAGGAGCTCTATAGATACAGGAGCTGATCCAGGCTGGGGAGTGGCAGCAGGAGGCTACTTGGAGGAGACCAATACAAGGATATTCCCTGAGTAGTGTGCTCAGCTGGATATGTGCTACTGGATACTAGTATACAGAGGAGGAGCACGGCTTCCGAGGGAGCAGTATGCTCGAGCTTTTTAAAATGGGTTTAAGACAGTCTATGGCATGAAAACCACCTACACCTCTATAGTAGCAGGAATGGCTCCTAGAGGAAATGCACCATATGGCTGCGTGTGCTCTGAAAGACTTACAGAGTTATCAGGTTCTAAAGCTGACATAATGGAACATGGATGAACCATGATGAAGACTATAACAATTATATGAGAGAGATTACTCTAGCAAAGAATATATAAACTCTGAAACTAGTATATTTCAATATCTTCATGGTGTGCCCTATGATGTTTTGGGAAAAAGGAGACAAGGAATACTGACTATGATATAGGTTTCTCAGCAGCGAGGGAGGACAAAGATATAACACCTATATGGTTTTTACATTTACACCAAAAGACGGCACATGGTACCAGCCGAGCAAGGGAGATTTGGCTTTTCAGTCTAGTAGACTGGCAGGAATGGGGTAAATTTGAGTATAAAGAAAATAACAATCTCATTAAAAATCTGGAAACTTCCTGTTCAGATTCATTTTTATTGTGAGATATAAAGTGAGGATAAATTTATAGTACGGGGAACAATGTCCTTCCTCAAGATTTCAAGAAATATTTTGAAAACCAAGCCAATAACAGGATAACGATAGGGGTGGAAAAAGAATGCAGAAACAGGTATTTTATGGGTATCGGAAAGAAAGGCTTCAAAAAGTCATGAGGTTTAAAGTATTAGAAGCCAGGAAGATGACATGGGAGCCTTTATCCAGGAGGTTATTCCTTTCTCAAAAGGGTTTAAAAATTCCCAAGTGGAACGGAAGAACTCCCTATCGCCACACCCAGAGTTTGACTACTCGGCAGGAGGGAGTAGGGTGTGCATGATGGCGAACCTGAGCGGCTTTTTATTAACGACGTAAAAGAAGATGAGAAATGGAAAGATTTTTATGAAAGGGAGATATATAAGTAGCATATTAGTGCTGAGTGGTGCTGGCAGGCTGCAGCCCCAAAAGATAAAATATGAATGGAATGCGGAATGTCTGCACCTAAATATTACGGGAATGGAGGCCCAATGGTAGAGTATTTTTATATGGTAAAAAGTGTAGCAGGGGCTTCCGCTAATATAGGTTTCTCTCAGGCTGGGGAGTGACAGCAGGAGGCTACTCTGGAGGAGAACAATACAAGGATATTCCTGATAGTGTTACTGTCAGCTGGATATGTGCTACCGATAGAATGGAATACAGAGGAGGAGCACGGCTTCCGAGGAGCGTATGCTCGAGCTTTTAAAAACGGGTTCAAGACAGTCTATGGCATGAGAAAACCACCCTACACTTCTATAGTAGCAGGAATGGCTCCCTGGAGGAAATACTACCACATGGCGCGTGGCTCTGAAAGACTTACAGAAATTATCAGGTTCAAAGCAGAGAATAATGGAATATGGAAAGAACACGATGAAGACTATAACAGATATAAGAAAGAAGTAACTTCTTCAAAAGTTATATAAATTCCGAAGGTAGTATATTTTCGGTATCTTCATGGTGTGCCCTATGATGTTTGGGGAAAAAGGAGACAAGGGAGTACTGACTATGATATAGGTTTCAGCAGCGAGGAGATAAATCCCAAATGTTTGTTTTTTTACACCAAAAGACGGCACATGGTACCAGCCGAGCAAGGGAGATTTGGCTTTTCAGTCTGTAGACTGGCAGGGAATGGGGTGAAATTTGAATATAAAGAGAATAACAATCTTATTAAAAAACTGAAACTTCCCTCGTTGAGATTCATTTTTCGGTGGATTATAATGAGGAAACTATATGCGGGAACATCGTCCTTCCCCTAGATTTTCTCAAGAAATATTTTGAAAACCAAGCCTAATAACAGGATAACGATAGGGGTGGAAAAAGAAATTTGGAAGACAGGTATTTTATGGGTATCGGGAAAGAAAGGCTCTCAAAAAGTAATGAGGTTTAAATTAGTAGAAGTTAAAGATGACAGGAGCATTTTTATCCGGGATTATTCCTTTGCCTAAAGGATTTAAGATTCCCAGTGGAAACGAAGAACTCCTATCGCTACACCAGAGTTTGACTACTGGCAGGAGGAGATAGGGCGTAGTATAGAATGAACATAGAACATTTTATAAATAATTACTATGGATATATTAAAGTTATAATAATATCATTTTTCCTTGCCTCTTTTTCATAAATAGAAAATGCAAGAAAAATAAAGAAGAAAGGCTGAGACAAAACATAATTGCTGATAGACCATTAAAAACACATATTCAACTTTTTCCAGTTAATAATCAAGTGAATAGATGAGTATTTAGTAAAAAATCTCTACAAAAGGTATTGTGTTTCAGATTTTTTTATTTTTTGAAAATTTGGTTTTGTTTGAAATTTGAATAGATTTTTAAAAATTTGTATATGTTATCAAGTAAAGGCATTGAGGAAATGTAAAGTTCCATTAGATGCGAGTGAAGCTATCTTGAAATTCCTCAAAACAGAACACTTCTAGCGCAAAAACTTACAGCAAAATGACCCTGTAAAACCAGAATTAGTGGAAGGGTTAAACTCCATTGAGGCGGTTTTCAGTCATTTTAAGCCAGAAATCAAAGTAGATTTTGAAGATGCTAATGGAGCTGTAAAAATGGAAAAATCTTCAGTTTAGAAACTGGGATTTCGGTACAAAAGGAATTACTGCTCAAAGCAGTTTTTAGCTGGACTAGAAACCGAAAAAGACCAATACCAAAAGATTATCAAACAACTAAAAACAAACAAAATACTGAAAGCAGCTTTGGAAGATCCAGAAGCAAAGAAAGCTTTGTTTGATACCCTGCAAAATCTCATCAAAGAACTAGAGTGGGAATAAGTAACACACTCATTTTTAATGTTTAAACTATTATGGCAGAATACAACAAGCATCTTCTGTTTCTAGAAAAATATTTCGCAGAAATTTAGTGATGAAGCTCAAAAATTAGTCTCTTCTATTGAGAAAAAGCCTTGAAAAAACTGGCTCACTATGGATGGTTGATTTATTAGAAACCTCCATAGAAGGGTGCGAAACATCAGCCTGATAGAAAAAGCCAGAAGAAAAATTTTCCCATACTGAGAAAGGGAAAGAAAAGAGCGTGAAACTTTGCACGCCGGAGCTTTTGGGGCAGATGTCATCAGTAAGAATGATGTGCTGACAGATATGGTGGCTGATTGCGAAAGACCAGAGAAAGTCTGTTGAAGACCTTCTTTCTCACTTGCTAGAGCTGTAGAAATTACTAAAGAACTAGAAACTAACTATCACGCACCATAGGATTTTCTACAAGAATACAGAAGCTGATAAGGTTAAAAATATTACGGTAGTAAATGCTGACTTTGGATCAGTTAAAGACTTGGACAACACTCGTTTTATTGATACTATCCACGCTGAACTTTCTAATACTATGATAGATTAGACCTAAAAGGACAACTATGGAATTTTGGTTGTTCCAGGATATTTGGATCTAATAATAAAGTGGTAGAAAATGGCAAAATTGCTCACGAAAACAAAGTAATGCTGTACTGATTTCGAACATTTGAGATGAACCTGATGATGTTATGAAATGTTTGATCGCATACACCTAACGGGAGGTGATATTTACAGAGCTAATGTTCTTCATGACTGCTGTAACTGGCTGGTAGGTGAGGAAGATTTGAAGAAATAGATGAGTTGGAAGATCTTTTTGTTCCACCTTCTGCTTTTTAGCTGGGAAAAATATATAAAACTCTAATGTCCCAAGTTACTGCTGGGAAAAATTTGGAGGTATCAAATGAAGTGGACGGAGTAAATTTGGACTTAAAGAAAAAGTGAAATTACAACCTTGAAACTTAGGATTGATTCCTATGGTGAATGAATATGGAAAAGGATGGCTTTCTCTGGGAAAACACTATTTAATGGAGATAATCTAGGGGCTTCAGACCTACTCTGTAGTAAGGGTTTTGATTATGTTATCAAGGTTTTGATGGATTTCCCTTAACTGAAGAGCATTTTGAAAACTTCACTGCTGTAACCAGAAAAGAAATTATAGAATCAAATTATAGAATTCTTGGACAGCATCACAGGACCGGAAAACTGATAGAGAACTTCTGAAACTCCGAAGATTTGAACAAGATCCTGCTCAAAAAGACAGAGTCCATCTTGATATTCATATGAAACCTTATTTTCCCTGCAAAATTTTTATTAAAATGGATGGGCATCAAAAGGTGATGAAGGAAATCAATGGGAAACTGAATACAGAACAAAATAAAATATACCATTTTTATTATAAAGGAGCGGAAATAGTTTTCTCGCTCCTTTTTATTATTTTTAATTTGTATATTATATATATTAAATATGATATGTTACCACATACTTTATATGTTATATCACAATATGAGAATTATTTGTTAATCAATCTATAAGGGTAGATGTTTGCAGGATCAGATAAAGTAAAAACTATCGTACATATTGCCATTCAGTCTCTGATAAAGGAGGTTGAGAACTCTGATTTCTAATATAAATATCTATTGTACGGGTAAACTCCACCTTTATTAGAAACCTCTTTTTGGGTTCCTTATCTCTATTCCTGATAGTCTGTTTAAATGTTTATTTCCCAAAATTTTTAATATCTGCTAGCTAACTATTCGTCCTCTACTGAGCATAGAACTACGATGTTCTGAATTTTGTCTTGAACAGATAAACTTTTACGCCTCCAAAATGAAGACTTTAGCATTACTGCTTTTTGAAAAAGACAAAGACTTACTATTATCTATCTCTTAGGTTTGTTCTCGGTTTAATATCATTACCTTCCTCACCTGTTGTCAACCAATATGAAATATCACATGAAAGAGCATCTCCATTAGCAGATGAAATAACAAGGTAAGGATTACTTGTTTGAACAAAATTTTTCTCTTTAGAGAGTTGTTCCTAATGCTGCCACATTTGCTGAATACTTCTGAGAGTTTCTCAGTGTCATATCTCCACCAATACTTGAAAAAGCAGCTGATTCATCTTTATCAGTTCCAGAAGATATTGTAATAGTTCTGAAGCATTTCTTTTTGGTCAAATCTTGCCACTCCTCCTCGCCTAAGAACAACATTTATTTCTTTTGATTATCATTTTTGAGGTCGAGTCTCATCTCCTCATCATTTTTACATAATCTAAATCTAGAAAAATGGTCATCTGATTGTATAGAGACTATATCGAGCTTTTCCATTCATTCTTCGAAATAATCGTGTATTTTTATATTTACAATAGGGAAACAGTTTAAGTTAAAACTTACATTTTGAAACACCTCACTAGTAAGCATCTCGGAAAAATTCTAATTTAACCATATAATATCTTCTGCATCAGAAAATTGATGTTCAGGAAAATTCTCTCAAAAATAATAGGGTTTCTCTGTTTGTTCAGCAAGAGATATCCTTCAAAGTATAAGGCTTATAAAAATCATTTATTTCACCATAAATCTGTGATAAATAATGATAATTTTAGATATAATCCCTTCTAAATCAATATTTTTAGTTCTCACATTATACCCTCTCAAATTGCATTTCTCTTATCTCCAAAATAAATTTTGGCTTGCTTAAGATGATAAAAAGAATTCTTTTTGATAGAATTATTGATATCAATATAAAATTGTAGATTTTCTATATCTTTAAAACAACGGATTCCCAACCATAATTCACCAGATTTTAATGGGACGATTTGCTCACAATCCTTTCTGTAAAAATAACTTTCTATTTTATTTAAATCATTTCCAAAAAGCAATATATTCTACCTTTGCTTTTTATGTAGTTGGGCTTCTCATTGTTGGAGAAAAATAAATATCTTTGAGGGTGTTCTCAGAAGGATTAAATATATTTAAATATTTTTAGTTGTTTTTAAAAGAATCATACAAAAGATAGTGAAGGATTGTCATCTTGTGGTTCTACTTGGACCAGTGAATAAGCTGGATGAACTCCTGATATATTCTCTGGAAATAAAGTTCTAGAATGCGCTCTATCATACGAGAATTAGAACTTTCAAAGCGAAACCCAAACGCTCCAAATTCAGATGCTATAGCAGATAATAATAAACCTACTATTGGATCAAAAGAATTTTCTGATTCTAATTCATTATATCCCCATAATCGCGATGCTCTGCGCAATATTCTATCCTTAATCCTGTCTTGATTCATGTTGTTTTTAAAACTAAAACAAAAATAAACATTTATTTTTAATTTTAAATCATATTTAATCATTTATAAAAGTATAATAAATACTAAACAGTATATAAATAATATAAAAATTAACCTTTTTAAAGAAAATCCATTCATAGGATAAATAATCTCTTCTTGGACTTTTGTGATCTATTTTGTTTTCCTTTTAAAATAAAAAGGACTTTTATTATATTTTAGAGACTCGTTATCCTTTTATTTAAAAGAGAGATAAATTTATTTTGAAGGGAGAGGAATTTTGAAAACGATGAGGGTTTTTCGTAGTTTAGATTTTTCAGCACAAATAGTTTTCTTTTCAATTGTTTTAACGGCTCAAATTCACCAATATTTAGGATATTTCTTGGGTATGCCACTCAGTATTTTCTATACCTTTGTAAGACTTCAAAATCGAAAATATGTCATTAATAAAACTCAATTTCTAGGGAATTAGAGGACCATCGGAGGAAAAGTGGGAGATAATCTCCACGCCGCTGGATGTGCTGAAATTACCTCTCGCATTTGGGTCTTGGCTCAGAATAACAAAGGTAAGGACTTGACGCCTGTTATCGTAGAGATGCCAGAATTTCAGGGCAGATGGTTTCTTCGCTGGTTTCTGCTACTTTGCAGGGCTGGGTATCCATGCGTGATAGACCTTGAGCTTTACTACGCCTACGGTGGAAAGGTGATGGTGCCAGAACTGGGGCAGATGGCGGAATTATCCTCACAGCCGCACAACCCTAAACAATGGAACGCTCTGAAACTTCTCATGAAAAAGGAGAATTTATCAATGGAGAAAATGGTGTTGAGGTTTTTGGCGCTTTGCTGAGCGGAGGATTTCTGGCTATGCAGAGGTGGATAACCTGTAAATACATGAGACTAGAGAAGATGGCTTTCGCGGTTCATATTGCTAAAAATTCTTGCCCTGCTGATGGTGGATGCGGAGGCAGTGAAGGCTAAAAATTCAAAGTAGTGCTGGATGCAATCCATCTGGTGGAATGGCGCTCGCCGCTTTTTAGAACAACTTGGCTGTGAGGTGGTCAAGCTGCACGAGAGCCAACGGACATTTTCCTCATAACCGAGCCTTTGAAGCGAACACCTTTACGGACATTTGTGATTTGGTGAAAAAGGAAAAAGCAGATTTGAGAATCGTGCTGATCCCGATGTGGATGAACTCGCCTTATCGATGAAAAGGAGAAACGTTTGTGAGGAATATACTTTGGTAGCCTGTAGCGGATTATCTTTTTAAGACATAAAAAGGAGTGGCGGTGTCTAATCTTTCTTCCAGCCGTGCGCTGCGAGAGTAGCGAAAACGCATGATTCTGAATATTTGCGAGCTGCAGTGGGAGAGGTCATCGAGACTGATGAAGGAGAAAAATGCCGGCGATCGGTGGAGAGAGGAAACGGCGGAATTATCGTATCCAGACCCGCACCGCGGAAGGATCGGCGTGGTTGGGGCTGCATTGTTTTTGACACATTTGGCTGAAGAAAACAAAACGTTTCTGCACTCAGGGGCTACATACGCTTCCACGCGAGGTAAGAAAAATGGGGCTGACACCAGCGAAATCAATGTGGTAGATGAGGTTTCTAGAGAAGATAAAACAAATATCAAAACGAGGAAATCTCTACGATAGACGGTGTGAAAAATAGATTTTGCGGAGAACTCGGGTTCATCACCAGAAAAATCCAATAAGCAGAACCGAGAATCCGTATCTCAGCACCGAAGCCAAAATCCCAGAAGCCGATGAGCTAGGGTAGATTTATAGAGGAAATTGATTTGATAGTTTTAAATGAAAAATAAAACCATCTGAAACAGATGGTTTTTATTTAGTTTCTTAATTTGGGTACCTAGTTCATGTAGCTCTTGTTGTTACGTCATACTATCAGACTATATTTTTCCCAAAGTTTACAAACGCGGGTGTCTGGACCAGGAGCCATGCACCCTCCATCATTACCTATCAAGAAAAGAGCCCATCAAAAGCACACTAACCTAGAGATGTTTCTGATCATCTTTCTGTGTAGCAGCCGTCCCATCGATCGAGACAACTGTCTTTGGTGATGAAATTTTACCGATGCTTTCTGCCTTTTGGTGAGATATTCAGAGGAGAATATGTAAATGAAAATATAAAACGCTGAGTAAAGGCAAATAATCAAAGAGCACGAATCTCACCTAGATACATGTAGTCAGTGTAGAGGAGCTATCCATAACAGAAAGTGTTCCTAAAAATACGCAGAAACGATGGTATCACCATACGACAGCATCTATGATGATAATTAAGCAAGTCGTGCGCCTTGTGCTGATGCTGCTGTTGAGTTTTGTCACAGTGGGAGAGAGTTGTTTACAGTACCATAATAATAGTTTTTATATATTTCATACAAAAATAAAAATACATCTAGATAATAAAAACTTTACCTTTGTGGAAAGAAAATGTAGCAGGCTTTCGGAGGAATTTTGGAGAACTTGAAAGAAGTTCAGAAGAAATGATGAAATTGATAATTTTAATTTAATTGAAATTATGGATTTGTTACAAAATGCTGGTTCGAAGAAAACGATAAATTTCTATGCCTTTACAGAATATTCGGATGATATTAAATTTTAGTTTAGTAGGTTATTGATTTCAATGAAGAAATTATCATATTCAGCATTATACTAAATTTGTGATGAAAAGAAGGGAAGATAATGTGCGAAGGTCTATGATTAGTGAAATTGATTTTGATAGTAAATATTCCAAAACTATAGCTTATGTTATCAGTCATTAGATATGAATGACAGAAAACAGAAATTCAATAAACTGTGAAGATACCGAAAATTGGCGAAGTCTTTTTGGAACAAGTGAAAAATAGACTGATTTCTTACATCTGTAAAGGTAAATGGTTTCGTTTTATTATTCAGGTTTGTAAAAAGATGCAGATGAGGATTTTTTATGTTGCATTGTATAGGTACTGATGGAAATAAGGAATATAATTTTCAGAATAGAGATGTGACGGAGTTTTCTTTTGATGATAGGGAAGACAGAAAAACATTGATGCTGTATGGTAAATCAAAAACAATAAATAAAACGCTAAAAGCGATAGATTTTGGAAGAATTTTGAAAATGAACTTGTAAAAAGTTCGAAGAAATGATAGAAAATAACGAGGAATATTATTTCAGTTCAGAGAGTTGGAAGATATTACCTCCGATATTTGGAGCTAGAGATGCATTTGCAGGAGTTGGCTGTCAACTATGGCTGAGACTACACCCTAATTCCATAGAAATAAAAACCAAAAGATTAAATTCTTCTAGAACAGCATAAATATACACAGGTAAAGGAGCTGATGGTGGAGCTTTAGAAATTATCGATGGAGACTATGGATTTTTGGTCTGCATGTCGTGAATATTATTCAATCTTGGGAAATCGAGAAGGCTATAAGAATGCGGAAAAAGCTCTGAAATACGGCGAAGAGCAGAACTTCCATAATTTCTATACCGCAGATGAATATGTCAATTTGAAGACCCTTTTAATGCGCTGAAAAACTATAAATTAGCCCTGAAATATGATGCCTATGATGATTATTCATTGGAGAATGTTATGATTTAGCTACAATCAGCTGAATACAAAGACCGATGGAAAGCAAGGAAATTTTGGAAAATTATCTTGATGAATTTCCGATTTTCCGAGATGGGCTGAGTATGAATGCGGGCAGTTTCATTTTGGTCGAAAAAATTATAGAGAGGCTATCAAGGATTTGATTATGTGCTGGCAATCAACAGCGATTCCTGTCTATTTATGGGAGTAAAGGCGGCGTGTTATGAAAGCACTGAACGAATGGGAAAAAGCCATAGAGTCTATGAGGAGCTGTTGGATTTAGAATCACCAAAACCTTTACTTACTATAAAATAGGGGCTTTGCTACTAGGAGCTGAACAATGGGCTTCTGCGCTGAGTGCTCTTCAGCAGTCCTCAGAGAGAGACCCGCAGTTTTATATGTCCATGATGGAGCAGTCGGATGTTCTATTATGAGGATGCACAATATGAGGAAGCTCTTTATTTCGTGAAAGAGCTGTTTCATTCAGTGAAGGAATCTGGATTATCAGAAAAATTGGCTTTTCTATACATAGACGGCAGAAACTTAAAGAGAGTGACTTTCCTGCTTAGATCGTAGAAATGGACGCCAGACCGCTTCTACAACTGGTATGCAGCAGCGAGGTGCTTATGCTCATTGGGTGAGTATGAAGAGGCTGCATTTCCACTTTTGAGAAAAAGCCCTAAAAGCAGCACCATAGGCGGGAGCTTTTCTATCAAATGAGCAACTCATTATTTCATCTGAAAGAAGAGCAGAAAAGCCAAGAGTTTCCTTGAAATAGCACTTGATTTGGACCCATCCTTATCAGAAGGTATGCAGCAGAAAATATCCGTATATAGGAAGAAGTCAAAATAAAATACACAAAGACAGTAATTAGTTACCTCGTCTTTTTCGATTAGAAAAAATTTATGCGTCGTTCCCTCATAGGTTTCGTATTGCAGAAAACGGCATTCCAGCTTTTCCGTTGAATAGTTTGACTTTTTCTAGAAGGGCGAAGTCTCTCTTTTCTACTCTTCTAAATCAGAGGTTATAACTCAAGAAAGTGTGTTGGGATAGTTTTGCTTAAAAGGTATCGCCTATGTAAAAATCCTCTTCTTTTATGGAAATTCTCTTGTCATATGGGTGGGTAAACATCACCATCAGGGAAAACTCTTTTTAGACTCAAAGAAATTTTGTTTTCAGATTTCTATAATGTCTTCCATTTCTATGGATTCTACATTGGTTCTTGCAGCTTTTTATAGCAGAAGGGTCAATCATGTGGATTATTTTTCCAGAAAATTCGGTTATTTTATTCAGCCTAAATTCCTGATTTTACTGAAAAGTTCAGCATCATAATTTTTCCAGTTTTGGAAGGCAAATTTCTTTCTGAAAAATTTGTGCTGAGGAGGTTTAGGGGCAAATCATAGCGGCCTCTTATCAGAAGGGTTCCGCTTCCGCACATAGGGTCTAGGAAATTTCCCTTTGCGTCCCATCCAGCGATTTGGAGCATTCCTGCCTAGAAACCCTCGTTGCTGATAGGCGCTTCTGTCTGCTCTTTTCGGTAACCTCTTTTAAATAAAAGCATCTCCCGAACTATCCAGCGAGTGCTCACCAGCTCTCAGTCTATTGCAGCTGGAGTTTTATTTCTGGTTTTTGCATCTATATCAGGGCGTTTTCTGTATTTTGCCTTTGAAAAGAGTCTACACTAGCATCTTTTCATTTTCAGGGTCATGAAGCTCGGGTGCCTGAATCTCTCGGAATTTATCAGTAGCATCTATGGCAAAGGTCTGGTCTGGACTTAGAATTTTCGTCCATGGGAATGCGAAAATTTTATCATAAAATCGGTCTTCATTCCACGCCTTGAAAGTAAGTATCGGCACTGCTCAAAATTTTCAGCGCTGTTCGCAGGAATATAGTTGATTTTATACAAAAATCCTAAATCTCCCTCATGAGGTTACAGCTCGGTCTTCGACATTTCTTCCGCCAGTTTTTAACTTCCTCGAGCGAGAGTGTTTTCCAATCAAAAATGTTTTGATTTGAATATTGATGTTTTCTGTATTCATTAACTTTAAAAATATTCTGCAAATTTAGTCAATAAAGAGAAAAACTACGAGAGAGAGAAAAATAGAAAATTTCTTTAGGTTTCATTTTATAATTACTAAATTGCACTTATTAAAAAGTATAATTTATGAAAAAGAATAATTTTTATATGCGCTTTTCTCGTTTTCTTGTAGTAAGGGAAAATGATAAAATGACTGATGAAACATTAGCAAATAACGCAAAATACAACTGCCAAACCAAAGACACAATAACAGAAAACAAAGTAATATCGAGGTTTGAATATCAAAACGATATGAACTAAAGAAATAATAGATGAAAGGAAATGGAGAAGGTTGTTTTCGTGTATGAAAAAGATTTTTATCACATCTAAAATCATGATATTTCTCAGGCAGGAAGAGCTTGGGAAGACCAATTATCAGTACAGCAACGGAAAATTGTCATCGGTAATAGATGAAGTAGTGATATCAGATTCTGAATTCAGTATAAGAAAGTCGTTACACGAGAGTATCGTTATAACGGCTCAGAGTTTCAGTGAATGAGAAATGTAAAATACCATTCAGAGATCATATGCTTATAATCTTAGGGATGAAAATTTTTGCTTATACTTATGTTCTAAATGGAAAAAATATTACAAAATTCATCCGAGATACAAAAATGTTCCTAGTGGGCATTTTACCTAAAATCTAATATGGTGGTAATAGATGAAGAGGTAGCACATGATGCTAGAAAACAGTCCATATAAAAACATAAAGGTTTTTCTGCTTTGGCTAGCTTGAGTTTTTATGATAGTTTAGATGAAAAGGAAAATACTGTTACTGATTATCTGAATAGGTGGGCAAGTCATAATCCTACTTAATCGATCAATAAATTTGTATGGAGTGGAATAAATAGTAGTGAGTATAAATTCCAATAGAATATAAAAATAAATTCTATAAAAACGAAATTGAATATTGATAATCAAAACATGTCACTACGATGGTTTATGAATATCATAAATAATATAAATACCTTCTTTATTTGTGAGAAGGCATTTATTATTCTATGGAGGTATTTATTTTAAAAATAACTAAATTTGCATTTGTTTTATTTCAATGGATGGTAGCTCTTAGTTCTCGTGTTTTTGATGGGAGTTTTGTTAGAAATGAGATAATGAGAAATTTAGTAAAAGACTGCTGAGTGCTCAGCCCTGGGTTTTCTCATTGAGTCTGTGTGGAGTTTTTCCGCAGATTTATAACTCTGGGAATGAGAATATTGGACTTTAGGTCATCATCAGGAGTAGTTTTGCAGATGGTTTTGGAAGGCATGACCAAGGGATTTGAGCACGACATTTTCATTATGAAAAATGTAATATTTTCCCTAATGGACTGCTCAGTGGGAATGTTTATCCATGCATTTATAGAAGAGGATTCCATTAGCTGGAATGCATTTGATTCGCCGCGTATTTTGCTGGGGAATTTTTGGTGCATAATCTACCATTTCATTTTTGTGTTGGGAGCTTTTCTACTGAGAGAGAAGAAAAACACAGCTGATTGCATGGGGTTACCATCGCGTGCGGCAGCATCTCCGCTGGGAATGATGCTTGAAATACTTTAAACCGGAATGGCAGGCGTATTTCTTGGCGCTGTCGGGCGGGATTTTCCTACATATTTCTTCAGTGATTATTTTTTGAAAATAATAGTAAAAAGCCACTGCAAATCAAACTGGGAGATGTTTTTGGTGATTTTTGGGTGTGGGTGTGTTGCTCGTGGGGCATTTATTTTTACAGAACATAGCCATCATTAGTAGTAATATTATCTTTTGTAAAAATTAAAGCTTTAAAAATCAAATAAAAATATATTTCAGAACACATACTAATGGCAATTGTCGTTGAAAAATCTAAACGAAAACCATTACTCTTTGCAGGTTGGGTGCAGACTATCGTAGACAAAGTTTGATTTGGGTGAGATCTGCGTGACCGATACAGCATCACTCAGCTTGTTTTTGATGAGGAAAGAACTTCCAGACCTTGAAAAGACTGAAAGAAAACTTGGGGACGTAATTTGCATCAAGTGAAGGAAAAAGTCTAGAAAAGAGCCTCTAAAAACCCAAAAATCCCAACAGGAGAAATAGAGATTTTAGTAGAAAAACTTCACTATGAACAGATCTGTGCAGCTCCTTTTACCATCGAGATGGAAAACCGATGGCAGAGGAGGCTTGCATGAAATACAGATATCCTGGACATCAGAAGAAATCCAGTGAAGGATAACTTATTTTCAGACATAAACGTTCAAAAGTCCGAAAATTATCTCTGAGCAAGGCTTTATAGAGTGGAAACGCACTATTCTTATCAAATCTACTCCAGAGGCGAGGGATTTTCGTGGTGCCGAGCCGTATGAACGAAGGAGCGTTTCGTGCACTTCCGCAGTCGCCACAACTTTTCAAACAGCTTCTGATGGTGGGCGGAATGGACAAATATTTTCAAATTGTAAAATGTTTTCCGTGATGATGAGACCTCCCGTGCGGACAAAGCCTGAATTTTGCGGATGGACTGCGAAATGGCTTTCGTAGACAGGAAGATGGTGAATGTCGAGGTTTGGCGATCTATTGGAGGAAACGACGGAAAAACGGACAATTCCAAAGAATGACTTTTCGTAGAGGCGATGAGAAAAATATGGAAACGACAAGCCAGATATCCGTTTCGGAATGGAATTCGTGAGCTGAACGACCTTGTAAGAGGAAAAGAATTTAAAATCTGATGAAGCAGAGCTTGATTGTCGGAATCAATGTAGCAGGGAAGCTAGACTACACGAGAAAGCAGATAGATGAACTTATAGACTGGGTAAAACGCGCAAATCGTACGAGGAATGGTTTGGGTAAAATTCAAAAACGGGCGTGCACTTCTGCGGTGAATAAGGTTTCGTCGAAGATGATTTGAGCATTGCGACAGAAATTTTAATGCTCAAAAGGCGATTTGATGCTCGTCATGAGCGGTGATGCTAATAAAAGTAGGAGCCCAGCTTTCTGCGCTGAGAATGGAGCTAGGAAATGGAGCTTGGTCTAAGAAAAGGCGATGAATTTGCGTCGCTCTGGGGTTGTAGATTTTCCGCTTTTGGAAATGGGGATGAGGAGGCAGAGATACCACGCGATGCACCATCCGTTCACTTCACCGAAACCAGAGGATGTTTCCGCTTTTGGAAACTTCGCCTGAGGTTAGAGCCAATGCATATGACCTCGTGCTGAACAGCAACTTGAGATTGCGGCGGGTCTATCCATGTAGCATGTGTATCTCTCTACTGCTATATATG
>BNJT01001447.1_pt1 | contig 85097 bp, 108 predicted proteins | sample 8540491 | NCBI WGS metagenome assembly BNJT01 (sample SAMD00202455, study PRJDB9452) | human saliva metagenome | host: Homo sapiens | reverse complement strand
ATTGTTAAAGAACCCGATGCTTCGTGCTATAACAATTAACAGCCCTGAAACACCGCCGCAGCGCAGCGAAGAACCGAACTATACCCTCCCACACCCTCACCAGTCAAGCCAAACAACCGCAAAAATTTACCCCATCCCGCAAATAACTGTTATTCAAAAGAAATATTTCGATAAAAATTCTCACTACCGTTCTGTATTATTTTTAACTTTTCTCATATGCTATATTTAGTAGGCTATCTTTTCGACAAATCAAACCATTCACGATGAACAAACACATCCTTTTGGGTATCAGCGGCGGAATTGCCGCTTATAAATCCTGCGAACTGGTCCGCCGTGTTTGAAGAAGGCGGGACACCTCGGTTACGGTTGCCATGAGCCGCTCTGCGGCCGAATTTGTTTCTCCGCTTACATTTCAGGCATTGAGCGGAAACCCCGTGTTATCGGACACTCACGATGGAGAAGGCACGGGAAAGAACGGAATGGCGCATATCAATCTGACGCGCGAGGCCGATGTTTTCTGATCGCCCGGCGACGGCTCAATACGGCTGCCAAAAATCGCCAAACGGAATTGGTGGACAATCTGCTGACCAATTTGGCGGCGGCCTGAAATGCCCGCTGGCTGTGGCGCCTGCGATGAACGTCGAGATGTGGTTCAATCCGGCCAACCAGCGCAATATCAGGCAACTGGTTTCAGACGGCATCACGGTGTTCCAGCTCGACAGCGGGGAACAGGCTTGCGGTGAGACGGGCGTGGGCCGTATGCCTGAAGCGACCGAGATTGGCTCGATTTGCTGCCCGATTTGTGGACACCGAAAGTTTTAAACGGCAAAAGGTTCTGATTACTCGCCGGTGCGACTTTTTGAGGCGATTGATCCTCGTACGCGGCATTACCAATATTTCCAGCGGACGGATGGGCATGGCGCTTGCCGCCGCCTGCCGTGCGGCCGGAGCGCAGGTAACTTTGGTTTACGGCCAGCTTCAAACCGCCGTTCCCGCCGGATTGGCACATACCGTTCAGGCGGTGAGTGCGGAGGAAATGTATCGCGCAGTACACGGCTGCATTGCTTCTCAAGATATTTTTATTTCGGTGGCGGCCGCTGCTGACTATAAGGTCAAGAACAGCAGCAATCAAAAGCTGAAAAAGTCGGAACGGGAATGCCGCCCGTTATCGAATTGGTTGAGAAATCCCTGATATTCTGGCCTCTGTCGCGGCTTTGCCGAATCCGCCGTTCTGTGTCGGATTTGCGGCGGAAAGTGAGAACGTATTGGAACACGCCCGCGCCAAGCGTTTAAAGAAAAACGTTTCGATGCTGGTCGCCAATCAGGTTTCGCAGGCAATGGGCAAGGCAACCAACCAGATTACGATTATCGACGACCGGCAGGAAACTTCCTTCCCGAGTCCGACAAACGCCGGGCGGCGGAAGAGATTGTCAAACGTTTGGCCGAACTGCTTGGCTTGGTTAATATTAACAGGCCGTCTGAAAACCGGTTTTTCAGACGGCCTGTTTATACTGCATCGGTTTACAACCCCAACTCCCTCAGAAAACGCACGTCGTCCGCCCAGCCGGATTTCACTTTTGCCCAAACTTTCAAGAACACTTTGGTATCAAACAGTTTTTCCATATCCAGCCGCGCTTCGGTGGAGATTTTTCAGTCTCTCGCCGCCTTTGCCGATAAGGATGGCCTTCTGGCTGTCTTTATCCACCAGAACGGCGATATAGATGCGGTAGAGGCCGCTCGGCTCTTCTTCAAATTGTTCGACTTCCACATTCATCGCATACGGCAGCTCTTCGCCCAAGTAGCGGAACAGTTTTTCACGCACGATTTCCATCGCCAGAAAACGGCCGGATTTGTCCGTAACCATATCTTCGGGGTACATCGGCACGCTTTCGGGCAGGTAGGGTTTCAGCCGTTCCAGCAGCCTGGCGATACCCAGACCGTGTTTCGCGCTGACCGCTTCGTGTCCGGCAAACTCAAATTCCGCGCCGACTTTCCTGAATAAACGCCTCCAACCTGTATTTGTTTGCCTTTGCTCTTATCGATTTTGTTGACCACCAAAATCACGGGCGTATGCTTAGGTAATTGTTTTATAACGGTGCGGTCGGCTTCGGTGAAACGCATGGCCTCGACCACGAACACTACTGCGTCCACGCCGCTCAAGGGCTTCGGTAACGTTTTGGTTCAGGCGGTCGTTGAGCGCGTTGCGGTGGTTGGTTTGAAACCGGGCGTGTCCACAAACACAAACTGCGCCGTATCGTCGGTATAAATGCCGGTAACGCGGTTGCGCGTGGTTTGCGCCTTTTTGCTGGTGATGCTGATTTTTCTGGCCGATTAGATGGTTCATCAGCGTGGATTTGCCGACGTTCGGGCGGCTGACGATGGCGATAAAACCGCAGCGACAGCTCGCTGCGCGGCCCGATTCTGTTGTTTAAAAAGGTTCTCGATGTCCATAGCTAATCTTTCTTAAATTCCAGACGGCCTCTTGCCCCTGCTTTCGGCAAAAAGGCCGTCTGAAATCATTTTTGTTTTTCTTCAAAGGCAGCTGCCGCTCCAGCCATATCAGCGCCTCCGCAGCGGCTTCCTGTTCCGCCGCCTTGCGGTTGGTTCCCTGCGCCCTCAGATGAAACCCAGCTCGCCCAAGTCGCACGACACGACGAAACGGCTGTCCTTCACGCCGCCGACCTGCTCTTCGATGCGGTATTTCGGCAACGGCAGATGGCGCGCCTGCAAGGCTTCCTGCAAAACCGTTTTGTTGTCTTTTGCCCTGGTTTTTGAAATCCACCCGTTTTACGCGTTCGGCAAACAGGTGGCGCACTACTTCTTCCGCCGCGGCGAAACCGGCATCGAAACTGACGGCGGCAAACATGGCCTCCATCGCGTCCGCCAGTATCGAAGGCCGTCTGAAACCGCCGCTCTTCAATTCTCCCGCCCCCAGATACAGCCCGTCGCCGATGTTCATTTCCAGCGCGATTTCCGCCAGCACATGCTCGTTGACCAAGTTTGCGCGCAGACGGGAAAGCTCGCCTTCGGTCAGCTTTAGGAAAGGCGTCGAACAGCATTTTGGCGATGCTGTAATTCAAAAATCGCATCGCCTACAAATTCGAAACGCTCATTGTTTTTCGCATTGAAACTGCGGTGAGTCAACGCCCTGCCGCAACAGCTCGATACGGACGAACTTATGGGCCCAGGCGCCGCTGAATCGCCTGATGTGCCTGCTGCCGGACCAAATCGGCTCATATTCTGCTTTCGCAAAGCAGCCCTGAACGCGTTTCTGCACTTGCGCGCAAATACAGAAAAACTTTAGGGGCTGGCAAGGTGGTAAGGGTCGTCTGAAAACAGACGGTTCGGACGAGCGGTATTGTACCATCAAAGCACCGGCCCACGATGGCGGGAAAGTGCGGAAAACAGCCGAATCGTGTAAAAATCCATCCTTATTTTGACTGCAACCGATATGAACACTTTTGCCCAAGCCCTCTCCCACGCGCTCGACCGCTGCATCGCCGCCCGCACCGTGTATAACCAAGGGCGATGCGGTAGGGTTCCTCTACCGCGAAGAGCCGGTATTCGAACACGACAGCGGCTGGCGTTTCTTCAGCGGCGAAGAAAGCGACGAATACGCCGCCGACCCCGCCAACTTCACCGTATGCAGCGTATCCGAAATCGTGCAGGCTAATCCTGCCGTCGCCCCGCTGCTGGAGCAGCCCGCAGGCGGCGCATGGGAGGCGGACGGAGAAGGCGGCTTCGCGCCGTGGACGACTGGCAGCCGCAAGACTGATTTCCCAACCTCGACAGCAAACCATTCAGACGGCCTATCTTGCAAAGGCCGTCTGAACATCCAAAAAGGAAACCGACATGAACATCATCCGACCGAACCTGACGGCAGCCGGCTGCGCATCGGCATCGTACAGGCGCGTTTCACCAACGAAATCGGCAGCAAAATGCTGGAAGTCTGCTGCCGCACACTCAAAGAACTGGGCGTCGCCGACGAAAACATCACCGCCGCCACCGTTCCCGGCGCGCTGGAAGTGCCGCTGGTGCTGCAAAACATGGCCGCCAGCAACCAATATGACGCATTGGTCGCCATCGGTGTCGTCATCCGCGGCGAAACCTATCATTTCGAGCTGGTTTCCAACGAATCCGGCGCAGGCGTTACCCGTGTCGGCCTCGACCACAACATCCCGATTGCCAACGCCATCCTGACCACCGAAAACGACGACCAAGCCGTTGCCCTGCATTGAAAGAGCCTCGACGCCGCCAAAGTCGCCGTCGAATGCGCCAACCTCGTCAACCTGCTGCTGGAAGAACAATTTAACGAAGAAGACGAATAGCCGTCCGCACGCTTTTTCCAAACGGCACCGCCACCGGTCGGAACCGCAAGGCCGTCTGAATATCCCTGAACTCAAGGAAAACCCATGAAAACACCCCGCCGCCGCGCACGGGAGCTTGCCGTACAAGCCCTGTACCAAGCCGCCGTCAACAGCATTCCCGCCGCCGAAGCCGCCAAAAACATCCGCGAGATGGCTGAATTCGGCAAGGCGGACGAAGGACTCTTCAACAAGCTGGTCATCGGCACCGCCGACAACGCCTCCGCCTACATGCAGCAAATCCGCCCGTTGCTCGACCGCGACGAAAAAGACCTCAGCCCCATAGAGCGCGCCGTTTTACTGATGGCCTGCCACGAATTGAGCGCCATGCCCGAAACGCCCTACCCCGTCATCATTAATGAAGCCATCGAAGTGACCAAAACCTTCGGCGGTACCGACGGCCACAAATTCGTCAACGGCATCCTCGACCGCCTCGCCGTCCAACTCCGTCCGAACGATCCCAAACGCGGGGCATAGCGTTATTGGGTCGGATGTCCGATTAAACGCCCCGTTGTGCTAACTCGAAAAGGCCGTCTGAAAACAATCTTTCAGACGGCCTTTTCCATACACCGTTTCCCTGCGCCGCCTATTCATCCTTCTCTCCCGCCAAACCGTGCAACAGCAATCCCAATATATCCTGCGGCAGCTTTTGCGGCGCAGCGGCATAAAGCGCGGCCAGTTGCGGATGGCGCATCAATATATCCGCCTGACGGATGAACAGGTCGATGAGTTCCACCGGCAAATCGGGCTGAATCAGGCGGCGTTGTTGCAGGTGTGGAAGAAACCGCGCATAAAGGCGTATTTTTCTTCGTTCAACTCTATGGAAAAACCGCTCCAGCTCCAAATCGGTATTTTCTTCAATGTCGCGCAGAAAGGCGGCGGAATAAAGCTCGTCGAACGACTGCCGTTGCAGGGTCGAAAAACGGCTTCTGGCGGCTTCGCGCAGGCTGCATTGCCGTGCAAGCAGATTTTTCAAATTCGGCACGGACGCGGTTTTTTTCTGTTCGGTAACGATTTCTTGCAAAAGCGCGTTTTACCGCTGTAATGTTTGTAAAAGGTAACGCGGCTGACGGCGGCCTCGGCAGCAGATTCCGCCTACGGATACGGCGGAAAAAGCCGTGTTCGCGGAACAGGCGGCGGGCGGTGTCGGTGATGGTTTGTTGTTTGCTGGCGGTCATGACGGTAGGAAGGTTTTGATTTTTGTTTCATAAAGGGTTTTCATTAAAGTTATCCTCAAGTCGGATACTCATCATATTTCCCCACGGCGGCAATGGCAATATGGCGGCGTTTCAGACGACCTCTTTCCTTGTCCCTCCGCTCCGCCCTATGGATGAGGACTGTCGGATGCTTAGCAGGCCAAATTCATAAAGGCTACAGAATCGCCCTCCCCAAACCTTCTCCCCGCCGAACAGGAGAGGGAGTTGTTTTTAGATGGTTCACTGTAAAAAGGGGGAAGTAAAGTGAATGATAAACACTTGCATTCCTGTTTTTGTTTCTTATACTTTACATTAATAGTTTGTTTTTATGTAAATGTAAACAACAAATATTTGCATACTGACGGAGCGGTTGGATTGTCTGATGTTCAATCCGCCCGCTGACGTATGCCGTCTGAAAGGATAAGGAAATGCAGAAACCTACCCTCCGCCGCCTGCCGCTGCTGCTTGCCGCCGCTTTCGCCTCCGAATGGATTTATGCCGCCGATGCGGCGCAAGATGCGGAACAGGTGCAGTTGGAAGAAGTCGTCGTCACCGGCGAACGCACCAACCGCAGCGGCTTTGAAACCGCCACGTCCAACCGCGTTTTCACCACGCCGAACATCGACCGCAGCGGCCACAATCTTTCCGCGACCGACCTGCTCAAACAGACCGTGAAACACGGTGGACTTGGGCAGCGGCAACGATTTGCCGACCGTGCGCGGCGTGGACGGCTCCGGCCCCGCCGTCGGCGCGGGTGGCGTTTTTCGCAGGGCACGCGACCGCGCCTGAACCTGTCCATAGACGGCCGCTCCGCCACTTACAACGAATTCGCCTTCGGCACGCAGTCGCTGTGGGACATGCAGCAAGTGGAAGTCTTGCGCGGGCCGCAAAGCCATGTGCGCGGGCAGAACGCGGTGGCTGGGCGCGGTGGTGATGCGTTCCAAAGACCCGACCGACGAATGGGAAGGCGCGCTGCGCTTGGGTTTGGGCAACCAAAAAACACGCTACGTCGCCGGCGTAGTGTCCGCCCGATTGTGAAAAACAACCTTGCCTTCCGCTTGAGCGCGGAGCGGCAGCAGCGCGAAAGTTACGAGCCATTCGTGTCCTACGAGCCGACCGGCAACCCGCGCCGCGTGGAAAACACCAACGTGCGCTTCAAACTCCTGCTCACGCCCGAAAACCATCCCGATTTTTACAGCCGCCTGACGCTGAACCACATCCGTTCGCGCGCGCCGCAAAACGAAATCATGGGCAACACCGCCAGCCGCCGTTTTTTAAAAGAAAAGCCCGTGTTCGTAACCGGCTCGACATCGGGCATCTGGGACGTATCGTGGCAGCTTAACGACTATCTGAAACTGGAAAACAAACTGGTTTACGGCCGCTACCACAACGAGCGGCTGCACCTGCCGATGACCGTCAGCCCGCAAGGCGTGCCCGCCGAACTCAAAGGCCGCGAACTGCAATGGGAGCCGGTATTGCATTTTTCCAACAAAGGCCGTCTGAAAGGCCTTGCCGGACTGCACTACTTCCGCAGCAAACAAGACGAATGGGTAGATATCCGCAGCGTCGGCGGCCGCAACACCTTTGACGACCGCAACAGCGTGCGCGCCCTGTTTGCCGAAACCACATACAGCCCCAGCGAAAAATGGGACATCACGGCCGCCGCCCGCATTGAAAAAGAAACGCACAAACGAAGCGGCGGCAGCGGCGCGCTGCACCTTGATTTAGACAAAGGCCAGACCGTCTTCCTGCCCAAAATCGACATCGCCTTCAAACCCACCGACCAATGGGTCAGCGGCATCAAAGCCGCGCGGGGCTACAACCCCGGCGGCGCGGGCATCACCTTCGGCCGCCCTGTCGTAACCTACACTTATGAACCCGAATATGTGAACAACTACGAGTGGTACACCCGCTGGCGCAGCGCAGACCGCCGCCTGCAACTCTCCGGCAACCTGTTCCTGAACCACTACCGCGACATGCAGCTCCCCTTCTATCTCGGCACCAACTCCGTCGTCATCCGCAACGCCAAAAAAGTCCACACCTACGGCGCGGAACTCGCCGCCGACTGGCAGGCGACCGACAGCCTGAAACTCACCACCGGACTGGGGCTGCTCAACACCAAAATCAAAAGCTATCCCGACAGCGGCATCGAAGGCAACAAACTCGGCCGCGCGCCCAAATACACCGCCAACATCGGCGTGAAATACCTGAACGACAAAGGCTGGGAAGCAGGCGGCGACGTGCGCTTCTACGGCGGCTACTACTCCGCCGCCGACAATGCCGAATCAGGCAAAATCGGCGCATACAACCAAGTCAACCTCTACACCGCCTACAACTTCAAACAAGGCCGCATCTCGCTCTACGCCGACAACGTGTTCAACCGCCGCCGCCCCATATTCATTTCCAGCGCCGACCGCCAAGACGCACTCTACCAACGTCCCCAGAAGCGTAGGGCGTGAGCGCGGAATGGAAGTTTTTAGGCGGGGCTGAAATGATGGCGGCTGTCTGAAAACTACCGTAGATCAGGCATCAATGCCCTACCTACGGTTATTGGAATAACGAAGGTCGTCTGAAACGGCCGTAACAACCGATTATCGTCATTCCCGCGCAGGCGGGAATCCAGACTCATCCACAGAAACTTATCGGATAAAGAAGTGCCTTCGAGTCTCCATTCTGGATTCCCGCCTGCGCGGGAATGACGGCACAAGAAGTCTAATAAAAAGCCAAGCATAAATGCCCAACTATTGACCTACCCTGCTTCCCCAACACCCAAAGGAATCCCCATGCACTACTTCACCCCGCCAAAACCCCTGCCCGAAGGCACCATCTACCTGACCGACCTGACCCACGTCGCCGACTTCTTTCCGACTGGCTGGCCGAATTCGAAAACCCTGTTAGAACCAAAACCGCCGCTTCGCCACCGTCTGCACTCCCCATGCGGCGGCAGGTGAGCGACGAACAGCGCATTGCCGACCGCAAAACCCACATCGAATGGATAAAGGCACACCGGCCGCAACTCGCCGAACGCTGCGCCGCCATGCTCCTCATCGAACCCGACGCGGCGCAACTGGCGTTCTTCCGCGAACAATCGTCCAAACTCGCCCTCGCGCTGGGCGTGAACTACATCGTCGAAGCCGACGAGCAAAACCGCCCTGCTGCGGGCGGAAGAAGCAGTTAAAGGCCGTCTGAAAAGTTTTCAGACGGCCTTTCCGGCGTTTGCTTATCATAGCAACGATTAATTCGGGTTATCTCACCGCCTTTTGCACGCCGAATATCGATACCAACACCAACGCAAAGCCTGACAGCGATTTTTGCGTCCATACCCTGTCCCAAAAACAGCCAGCCCAACACAAATGCCGAAACAGGGCTTAACAGGCCCAGCGATGAAACCGCGGCAGGCGAGAGTTTTACGATGCCGTTGAAAAACAACACATAAGCAAATACCGCGCCAAACAGGCACAATACAGATAGCCGCCGATATTGGCGGGGCTTAAAGATCTAGCGGCGGTTCGGCCAAAGGGCGACAGGCAGCAAAACACGCCGCCGATGAAAAAGCTGCCAGCCGGTAAATGCCAAAACAGGCAGCGAGGTTTTTGTGTTTGGAGAGGTACACACCAAAGCCATCGCCGCCGCACCGGATAACGCCGCCGAAAAATCCCCGTGCCGTCATAACGGGCGGACGGCGATAAAACAACACCGCGATTCCCAAACACCTGTTGCCGACCAAGCCCAGCGGCTTTGGGCGGCATGGTTTTCGTCAATCAGCCAGCGAACACCAGCACCATCAGCGTCTGCGTGGAACTGAGCACCGCCGCCAAACCGCCCGGCAAGCGGTACGCCGCCACAAACAGCATGGCCTGGAAAAAGCCGATGTTTCAGAAAAACCGAGCAAAACAACCGTCGGCCATTCGCTGCGTTTAGGTATCCGCCGCGTCCACGCCAACAGCAAAAGTCCTGCGGGCAAAACACGGATTAAAACGCGGCGGTAAACGGCCGGTCCGGCGGCAGAAATTCGGTGGTAACCAGATAGGTGCTGCCCCAAAATCAGCGGGGCAATCGCGGTGGTGAAAATGGCAGCGGTGCGGTTGGGCATGATGGGTTTTCTTTGTGTGTGGCGTTTTCAGGTAGTCCGAAGGTCGTCTGAAAACGGGATGTGTGATGGGTGAAAGCAGCCTGCCCTGGGTTTATGCGGCTAATGGCGGAGTTGTCTGACTCTGCCCTCTGCGGGAGAGGGGATGGTTGCAGGCTGCTTTTGCACGTTCGGCTTATAGCGGGCCAGGCTAAAATCAGTCCTGCCTTCTCCAATCCCATCAGACTATCCATGCTGCTTCGCCGGGGTGGCAAAGCCACATTCAGGCGGTTCCAGACGTTGATGGTGTTGATGACATGGGTCAACGCCACCAGTTCTTCTTCATCAAAATGAGCGCGTACTGCTGCGTAGTCCGCATCGCGGATACCCCGTTCGGAGATGCGGGTCAGGTTTTTCCCGCCCATTGCAGCGCGGTCCGTTCTTTTCGGTAAACAGAGTTGATTCATGCCAAACGGCTAAATGGTGCAGGCGCAGCTCGCGCCGTCGCGGCTTGGCTTTAACGCGCATATCGACACAAAAAGGCAGTTGTTGATTTGTGAACACGCAGTTTCACCAAATCTTTTCAGGGGTACTATCCAGCGTAGGCTGGCTTCCAAAGCCAGCAGTGCTTTTATAGGTATTAAGAGCATATTGGGAATAGTGTAAGCGCATAAGTCCTCCAACAAATGAATAAGCGGGTGGGAAATTTGGCCTGCCGGAAACCTTCTTCTTCATTCAAGTGCAGGCTGCCATCGGTCAAAGTCTTTGATTTTACCAACAGGAGAATGTTCTGTTGCTGATTTTTCAGGCGGTTGTTTACCCGTACGCCACTCGAACAAGGATTGGCGGCGTTGAGACTGAAGGCCGTGTGAAAAACGGGATGGTTGTGATGGGGGCAAAGGTAGCATCGCAGGCACACACATCGGTTGGCTAAATCAGAGATTTAGACCGCTGACAGTTTCGCACTGTTTCAGGCAGCTTGAAAAAGGCTACCTGAAAAGCTGGAAACTGCGTGCGTATCGCATACCGCTACCTAAGCGGGCTACGCTTGCTTTGTGGCTTTCAGACGGTCTGAAAAGTATCGATACGAGTATCCGACCCACGGCACTGCATGACGTGGCGGAAAGGAAGAATTCGCCGCCAATATTTGTTTGGTGCTGCACGAAGACTTGCGTTGCTCGGCAAAACCGCGCGTGGCGGATTTTCTGGGCGAGGTGTTGGCGGAACGGGCGGGGGTAGGGCGGCTGGGTTTATGCCGCTCTTACCCGCATTATCCAAACAAAAATTCGATCAAATACTCGCACCGACGCTCGACTGGGCGGTGGCGGGCTGAATCACAGCACGTCGACCACGCCTCGGCAAGCAGCGGGCGGGCGAAGAAATCGGGCAGGTCGAGGATGCCGCGCCCCAGCAGGGCGAGCTGACGCAGTGGCGGTAGTCGTTGCAGCAGAAGGCGGCGGGCGGGATGATGGCTGTGTCCGCCGAGCGACCAGCGCACGGGATATTCGGGCAGGGCGACCAGCCGATACAGAGGGTTTTTGCCGCCAACTCATCGGGGCGGTGCGGTGTGCCGCAGCAGGCGAGCAGGTGCGGGCTGGCGACCAGTTGCAGGCGCATGTCGCCGAATTTGCGGGCGACGAGGCTGTCGGTTGCCATAAACCGTGCCGCTGCGCAGGGCGACATCGATGCCTTCGGCCAACAAAATCCAGTTTGCGCTCGGTGGCGGGACGAAGACCTCAATCCGCGGATGAGCAGCCTGAAAATCGCCCAGCAGCAGCCAGCCCGGCTCAAACGTCAACGCGTAGGCGACAGGCGCAACGCCCGGCACATTGCGCCTGCTCGCCGATGACTTGCTGCGCGATGTTGTCCAGCGTTTCCACGCTCAGATGCGCCTGCTCGTACACCCTGCTGACCGATAAGCGTCGGCTGCACGCCGCTTTGCCCCGTGCGTTCCAAAAAGCTGCACGTTGAGGCCGTTTTCCAGCTCTTTGATTTTGCGGCTGACGGTGACGGCAGATGCAGCGCACGCGCTGCCCCCGCCGACAAACTGCCCGCCTGCACCACGGCGGTAAACACTTTATCGCGTTGAAATCCATCTTTGCTTTCCATATCTGAAAATTTCGTTTTCATTTTAGCGACTACTCTTGCGGATTTGGAAGAGCGATAATCCCGCCATCCCAACAAGTACAGGAGCAACAACATGAGCAACATCAAGCTATTATCGGAAGCGGCAATATGGCCGCAGGGCTGCTGCCGCACTAACCGCTGCCGGCAAAATGTATTTATCGGCGCACGCGCGACGCTGCCAAAGCGCAGGCGCTGGCGCAGAAAACCGCGCACAGGCGCAGGGCGGCACGCTTGCACTAGGCCGTTGCTGCTGCGGCGCAGACCGTGTTCTCGCCCTGCCTTTTATGCCGCTGCGGCGGAAGTGTTGCAGCAGCTCGATGTTTCGGGCAAGACGCTGATTGACATCAGCAATCCCGTTACGGCGGATTTCAAAACTTGTCGCTGGGCTTTTACGACGTCCGCTGCCGAGGAAATCGCCAAAAGCCGCACCGCAGGCGGCCGTGGTCAAAGATTCAACACCGTTTTCGCCCAGTTGCTCGACCCGGCCGCACGCAGTGGGCAGACGGTTCAGGTATTTCTCGCCGCCGATGATGAAGAGGCGAAAAACGGGCGGCAGCGCTGACCGCAGACATGAGCTTCAAAGCGGTGGATGCAGGCGGCTTGCGCAACAGCCGTTTCCTCGAACCACTGGGCGAGATGAACATCTCGTTCGGCTTCTTCTCGGCAAAGGTACGGGCATCGCCCTGAGTGGTCGGGCTTGTCAAAACCGCTTCGGCATGAGCCGCGCCGATTTCGCCCACATCCAAACGCCAACGCTGCTGCTGGCGGGCGAAAAAGACCAAAAACGCCCGCTCGATACCGTACTCTGCCGCCTACCGCGCCATGCCCAAGGCGTAACTCGCCATCGTTGCTGCAACGCCCCGCACGGCGTGCTGCAGCGACTTTCCCGCTGCCGACCACCAGCACGCCCTGTTCGCGCAGCGGGCGAGTCGCCAAATCGAAATGCCATTGTGCAGGCTGCATCAGGTTCAAGCTGAGCTGCACCACGGGAATGTCGGCTTCGGGATACAGGTGTTTTCAGCACCGCCCACGCGCCGTGGTCGAAGCCGCGTTCCGGGTTCATTTCCACATTTTCAGGCTGCAACAGCGAGCGCACCAGCCCCGCCAGTTCGGGCGAGCCGGGCGCGGGATGTGCACTCTGGCTGAGTGCTGCGGGGAAGCCGTAAAAATCGTAAATCATTTCGGGGCACTCGCCAGACGTTACCTGCAAACGGTTGCCGTACCAGTGCGCCGAAATCATCAGAATGGCTTTGGGCTTGGCAAATTTCTGCACCATGCGGCGGAAGCCTTGGTTGAACGGGTTTTCCGCGTCCAGCGCGTTCATCGGGCTGCCGTGTCCGACAAACACATACGGGTGATTTTGTTCATGGTGTTTCAATCTCGTTTTGAATCGGATGATTTTACGGGAAACTTTTGAAAGCGAACCATCCCGTTTGGGGAAGAATATGTTTTCTTAGTGGAAATCATGCGTTTTTGGCTTTTTGTGTTTTATTTTTGTTGTTTAAAGGTTGCCTGAAAGTATGGGTGATGGTGTGGTTGGTTATGAAAAGCAGCCTGCACTTTGTTTTTTCTAATGTGCAGGCTGCTTTTATTTTCAGTAGCCCCCACCCGCAGCGCATCCACAATCAGCTTAAACACATTCGAATGCCCTGCGGCGGCTGGGGGTAATAGAGGTAGCGGATCGTGGTGATGGCATATTCAGGCAACAGCTCGACCACTTTCCCCGAGCGGATTGCATCCGCCACACTCATATGTGCTACCCGACGCGATGCCGAGGCCGTCTGAAACGGCTTGCAGGCGCAGATGGTGTTGATGGAAAACTGCGATTTGGGCGTGAATGTAATCAGCTCTTTTTATGTTTTGAATTCCCACTGCATCTCCGCGCCGTGTTCGGCGGAGAGTTTTATGCCGATAAGGCGGTGCTGCTGCAAATCATCAATATTTGTCGGCGAACCGTATTGCGCCAAATAATCGGGCGAGGCAACGCAATACCATTTTTGAGAGGTGCGGAAATTGGCACCGCAATCATCTCTTTCGCTACCTTGTTACCTAACCGAACGCCCATATCAAATCCTTCTTTCACAATATCTGCCCAACGATCGTCCACCACGCTTTCCAAGCGGGTTTTTCGGGTATTGGTTCAAAATCGGCTTTAATTTTGGATACAACACGGCTTCCGCTGCTAGTGCAGGGGCATTGATGCGAATCAATCCCGATGCGGCGCATTCAAAAATCATTTAATGCATCGACTTCTTGGTTTATGGCTTGATAAAGCGGAAAAGCTGCTCAAAGGAGCCGCTGCCCGGCTTCGGCTCAGCGACACATTGCGCGTAGTGCGGTTGAGCAGGCGCAGGTCTCAGCCGCGTTTCTAAATTTTTCATGCTGTGGCTCAATGCCGAAGACGAAATCCCCAAAAAGCTGACCTGCTTTCACAAAACTCTGCGTTTGCGCTAGTGTCAAAAATAATTCAGCTCGTTAAAGTTCTGCATTTTTCCTACCCCGTTTTAGGGTGATTAGTGAATTTAATTCACGACATCATAAAACCAAACCTAATTTATCTCAATAAAAACACGGGCTAAAATGGCTACACTTTCATGAGAACAAACAGGAGACAATATCATGCAAAACATCACATTAAACAATGGCGTACAATTCTGCGCTCGGTTTCGGCGTATTCCAAATTCCGCCCGCAGAAACCGAACAGGCCGTGATTGCAGCCATCACAGGCGAGCTATCGTCACATCGACACCGCGCAGGTTTATATAAATGAAACCGAAGTCGGTTTGGGGATTAAAACAGCGGCGTGGCGCGCGAAGAATTAGTTCGTTACCACCAAAATTTGTGAAAATTTCGGCTGAAGCGGCCAAAAGCCTCGCTGGATCGTTCATTGGGCCGTCTGAATTTGGATTACATCGATATGGTGCTGATTCATCAGCCTTACGGCGACAGTTACGCGGCACATGGCGCGCGCTGGAAAGAGAATATCAGGCAGCCGGCAAAATCCGCGCCATCGGCGTGAGCAATTTTTCCCCGTGCGCGCGGTGGATTTGGGGCTGTTCAATAGGTCATGCCGCAAGCTAATCAGATTGAAATCAATCCGTACGCAACAAAAACCGCCGAAGTCGCTGCTTTACAGGCCGAAGGCATCGCCGTGGAAGCGTGGGCGCCGTTTGCCGAAGGTAAAAACGATATTTTCCACAACCCCGTGTTAAGCAAAATCGGCGCGAAATACGGCAAATCCGTAGCACAGGTGATTACCCGCTGGCTGATTGAGCGCGACATGAGTGGTATTGGCAAAATCCACCAAAACCCGAACGCATGGCGGAAAAACCTGAATGTGTTTGATTTTGCCCTCAGCGATGAAGACAAAGCTGAAATTGTCAAACTGACGGTACGTTCTCCGCCATCGTCAATCACGACACGGTGGATAATTTGAAACGTATCACCGCATGGAAAACGGGGCGGTAACCGTTAAACAAGGTGGGCTGTAGCCCCACTTTGTGCTCAAATTTTTCAGACGACCTTTTTATTATCTGCTATTCAAAAACAGGTTGATTGTCAGACCACATACCGTTGAGAAGTTCATGATATAAATCCATAGGCAATTTGATGTTGCCATAGTTTCTCTGTACTTTATCAAACTACGCAGATGTTTGTTGCAACTTCGGAGGAATCCACACCAACAGAGCATATTCATTAACGAAACTCAGTTTATAAGCCTTGACTCAAATCCTGCAAAAATCTTACCCAATGACTAACCTGCAATAAATTCCCTCAAAAACTCATCAATCCGTTTATTCAAAAATCATGCGCTCTTCGTTGAAATAAACTTTTGCTTTTTCTCTGTCGACCGTCTGCTTTTAAGCTGTTCAGCCTACCCAAATCCAAATTCTCTCGGGTGTGTTTCCTTGCCAGCGTCGCGCGGAGCAAATCGCCGTCCAGACCTAAATCTTTTAGATCACTTTTACTACTTTATCGTTGGCATCTTTTTGTTTGTAATCAGCGATGTAGTCGCTCAATGCCAAACTCGGGTCAAGCTCAATATCACCTGATTGCACATCATGTAAAAACAGCTCGGCAAATTTTTGGTCTTCCTTGGAAAGCGTGGCAAAGAATGATGCAATTCTTCAAGTGCCGCCGCTTCTTCCTGCCGCCAATGGCTTTTTGAGCCATTTTCTGTAAAACGTTCGTTCATATATTTCTGATCAATTTCTATCGGTTTTCAATCTCATTGATATGCGAGCGCAAATCAAATGGCACTTCGTCGCTACCTCCACCGCCGCCCTGCCAGGTTCTTCTTTAAATAAATCTTTATAACGTGCCAGCAGTTTATCGTAAGTCTCTTGATCGAAAATTGGTGTGGCGGTGATCACGCTGTCATCTTCCTGCATCACGTCATAGCTTAATTTTTCCCACACAAAGCCGAGAGCCGAGCAGCTTGTAAGTGCTCATTGAGCTGATTGAATAGTTTGACAAACTTTGCGCAGCGAGTGTATCATCAGGATTTGTTGAAAAATCTGCTAATCCGCCCATTTGAAAATATCGGCAATATCGGCAAAGCAGACATTCATTTTGTCGATAACCTTATCTAAATTATCGACAAACAGACCCACTGGACGGTCGCCCGAATAGAGCTTAACGGCACGCTCAATGTTTTGTTGCATCGTGTGCGGCTTGCGGTAATAGCGGATTAAACCAAAAGGCTTATCGGTTTTGTCGCATAAGCGGTTGGTGCGGGAAAACGCCTGAATCAAGTTGGCGTAGTCCAGAAATCTTTGTCAATAGAGCGTATTGATCCATTTGCTGTCGAAGCCTGTCAGCATCTGATCGACCACAATCAGCAAATCCAGCTGCTCGTCGGGCTTGATTCTCTTATACGCATTGATATGCGACAACCTGTCGGACAAGTCCGTTTTAAATTTGGCGTAAGAGGCATAGCCGAAACTCGTGCCGAACTGGGCGTTGTAATCGGCCAGGATTTCCGCAATCCATGCTTCCTTGTCGCTGCCCTGCCCGTCATCGTTGGAGATATTCGGATCGAAAAAGGGCGGTCAGCTTTCAACCCGGAATTTCTGGCTTTAATCAGGCGGGTAATAGTCACCGCTTCGGGAAATCGAGCTGGTGGCAAAAAGGGCATGGTATTTTTGCCCTGGCTGAGTCGCTGCCAGTTTTCCAGCATATCGTCAATCACGGCACTCACGTGTTCCGGCGTTTGATACTGCGCATTCGGGCACATAATCCTCAATGCCTTTTCTGATAGGTGCCGTCCTTACCATATATGCCCGCCATCGGCACCTCGTTCATAAAATGATTGTAGATTTTTTCTTTTGCTCATCGGCAGCTACTTCGCCTTCATCTGCATCCTGTTGGCCTCTTGCAGTAAGCGACAGCTCTGCGCAAATCGCTGTCTTTAAAGGTGCGGATATGGAAGGGATGAAAGCCCAGCACATTTCTCATCACGAATGCCGTCTGCGATGGAATAGCGGTGCAACTCATTGCCGAAAACCGTGGCAGTGGTTGAGCTTTTTCTTAGCGTTTTCTTCTTCAATCGGCGTGCCGGTAAAGCCGAAGAAAAGCGCATTGGGGAAAAGTGTGCTTAACTGGTGAGCAACATATCGCCAAAAAGTGGTGCGGTGGGCTTCATCAATAAGCAAACACCAGACGCTTTGCCACTGATTTGCTCGATGTCCGCCTCATTTACTCCCTTCTTCCGCCTTGATATTACTCATTTTTGAATGGAGGTAACGATTAAGCGGTCGCGGTCTTGTTTGCTTTTCAGCTTGGCGAGCAAAAATGGCGGTGTTTTCCGTTGCCTGCACATCATCTTTACTGTCGGCAAAATTCTGATATTCCTCCAGCGATTGCTTGCCCAGCTCAATACGGTCAAGCAAGAAAATCACCTTATCCGCATCTTTGCGGCGGCTGATTAACTGCGCCGATTTAAAACTCGACATCGTTTTGCCCGAGCCGGTGGTATGCCAAAATATAGCCGCCGCGCTGATTGCCCGCCGTCCAATCTGTTTTTTTGCCACCGTGTCGGCAATTTTTGTTGACCGTATAGCACTGATAGCTGCGCAACACTTTCAGCTGCTCGTCTTTCGCATCGGCAATGGTGTAATCGCCGATAAATTGGTGCGCCATCGGAATCGAGGAGGAAATGCGTCGCCACCTTATCCCAATCGTTCATATACACATTATTGAAATCCGCCCAACGGAAATAAAACGCCGGATTTAATGGACCGCCGGTATTGGCAAAATAGCGGCACTCTTCCGGCGTCATCGCCACAAACACCTGCACCAGGCTAAAAATGCCCGAAAACGCGCCGCCTTATGGTATCGCTCAATTTGATTGGTCGCTTGGCTGATGGGCACGCCTGAGCGTTTCAACTCAATATGAAACATCGGCATCCCGTTGATGAGCAGCATCAAATCGCCGCGCTGTTTGGGGTATAAATCCGAACGAGGGGTGAAGTGGGGCTGCTGGGCAATTTGATAGCGGCTTTTGCCGGCAGAAATTTCCTCACGGTCGAAAAATATCCAGCGACACTTCCTTGCCGAAATGACGGCTTTGCCTCATTTTCACGCTTGATTGCCACCGTTTTGCCGTTGATAAAAGCCGTTTAGCGCATAAGGCGTTTTTCAATGCCTGCACCTGCTCCAAAAATCTGGTTCATTTCGAGCGAATCAACGGCACATCGAGCTTGTCGATATGTTGGTTGGTTTTATTCAAATGCGCCCTGCCAGTTGGCAATCAAATCTTCTTCGGTGGGTGGCGTAACACCTCCTTTTTCCCAGCTTTTTGGTGGCCAGCAAGGCAATCAGTGCGTTTTCAAAAATCAGCTTCTTTATTAAACATTCTTTTTCTCCGTAAAGGGGCGCTACTACAATCTTTCAGACGGCCTCAATCATGGGTAGGAACGCCCGCCCTACACCAACATCGCCGCCAATAGCCCTTTTTTAAGTTGGTTTTAATTTTTCGACTTCTGCCGACTGTAAAGTCAATGGTTTCGTCTAATTGGCGGAAGAAATTACCGATGGCGGTTTGTTCCTTTTGTAGGGGTAGGAATAAGAAACTATATTCATCTGCAATATCTTTTGCATTTATGGATGGCAGAACTCCGATTTGGCGCTAATGCAGGCAAATCAACTCGTATCACACAAGTGTTTTCATAAAATAATTATCCAAGCATTGAATCGAAGATAAACGCCATTGTATTGTATCAAAGTAAAAATGGATGTATTAAACCAGCCGTTTACGATTTAACAGTAAAAGCTGCTCCAACTTTGGCACTATACATGGAAGCTGTTGAATAACTTCACATCGTTGTTTATCAATTTGTTCTTGTTACATCAGTCATTGGCTTTTCTAGATAAACTTCGTTACCCGATAAATTCATATCTGACATCTGAAAAATGGTATGCCATTTTCCTCCACTTTGCTCATTTTCAGAAAACCAATACCTGATAAGCAATCAACTCAAGCAGCCTAATTCATTCTCGTCTTCCACTCCCCTCAAACCCTTTTAAAAGCGGATTTTCGGTATTTTTTTCACCGTTTGCGGGGAACATTTTTTTGCCAACATTGCCTTTTTAAGCTGACGGCTTTTTCCAACACTGCACGGCTCTCGGTGATTTGGCTGTCTAAACGACGGAAAAAACAAACCGAGGTGGGTTTGTTCGGCAAGAGAACATAACAATTTCTAATGGATTAAGAACTTGTAAATTGATATTTTTGTGCATTTTGCGTTGCACAATCATTTAAAAATGCACGTTTCAAATCTAATATATATTTTAAGAAAAATACATTACTTCGATTTTCATCAGCTCGAATAGCTACCACACTATCGGGGCAGGCAATATCAAAAGTTGTAATCGCGAGTATCGCCGATATTTGCTGCAATTGTTATTAGAATAGTTTTCTGAGAAATACTTTACTAACTAAAAATACCATCTGAATTTAGTGTTTGGGTATAATTAGTTAAAAATAAATCCGAATTTGTTATATCGCCTGTTTGAATAAATGGCATTGAACCACCAAAAATTTTGGATCATTTCTTGGTCTAGCAGAAAAATTTGCCACGTTCAACAATTGAAACGTCTGCTAATGTTTTTCTTTTCCCAATCTCCTAGAAATCCATCAAACCGTATGCGGGGAAATCGTTGTTTATTCATCTTGCCCCTTAGCCTTTCAAAATTGCCTGCCATGCGGCAATGCCCTGCAAATCAAATTCGCTGCCGGTGAGTTCGTTCATCATTTGTGCCAGTGCGGTGGCGCTTTCTTGTTACGCTCGCTGATATGCTGATAGGTGTCGGCATATTTTTCGCAAAAGTGCGGTCAGTTTTTGGCTGAATTGCGCCAGCATGTTTTCAGGCAGCCTGCACATCGCCGCATTGAGCGGAACAAACCATTTTTGGCGGAGCAAATCGAGGGCTTCGGCATCGCTAAGTGCTTCAATGGCGGCTTTGGTTTTGCTGTGAAGCTCGGCGGATTGGGTTTTGAGTTCCGCCTTGAGCGTTTTTCTTCGGCAAGCAGTTTATAGGCAGCCTGCAATTTTGCGCCCAGGCTTTCTTCGGCAAATATGTGTTTGTCGATGGCTTTGCTTAAAGTCGGCTTTTTGGCAATCGCTACGCCGTCGGCTTCCAAATTCCTGTTGCAAGGCTTTGGGAATTTCGGCATTGATAAAGCCGTCGCCTTCTTCATTGACGGCCGGACAGGCTTTTTCTTCTTCGCTCAGGTTTTCCAAAATGCTTTGCATCTCGGCGGCGATTTCCGCCAAGCGGCTTTCTTTAGCTTTCAGGTCTGCCAATTTCTGCGGCAATTTGACTGTTGCACCAATTCAAACGGCAGAATATGCCCCCACCCAGCCGTCTTGTACTTCGGCTTCTTTTTGGTTTTGCTGTCTTTTTCAGCACCATAAAAGGGATCAACCTGCTTAATTGCCTGTTTGCCTTCGGTTTGAATCATCTCCAAATCGGCGGCAATGCCCGCCACATCGGCACGCCATAGGGTCATCGAGTTTTTTTGATAGGCGGTATAAAAATCCAATAAGGGCATTGCCTGCACTTTTTCCCGAATGAGTTCGGCAAGTTGTTGCTGGGTTTGGGAAATATTGAGCGTTTCCATCGGTTCAATCAGCAGGGTTTCCAAGCAATCGGTGAAATCAGCAAAGTTTTTGGGCAAATTGCGCTTGGTAATTCAGCACGCCGGCGTGGCTTTGCATGGCAGCTTTGAGATTGTCGGTTTTCGGCTGCGCATAAGGTGTGCCGTTATCGGTAAATAAGGCCGTCTGTAAATCGTCAAAGGCTGCCCAATAGTCTGCAAATTGTGCCAGCTCGGCTTTGGGAATGCCGCCGTGCATAGTAGCGAAAATATCCCATTGCTCCACCGGTTCAGCGGAATCGACGTAGCGCGGAATGTTGAGGTTGCAGCCGTTTGCCACAATTTCGGCCTTCGGTACAATGCGGGAGAATTTAGGCAATTCCCGGCGATGGGTCACGCAATCGACAATGCGCTTGATGTCGCTTGCCTGCAAAATGGTTGTTTTTGCCCACTTTGATGAAATGTTTGGAGGCGTCAATCATCAGCACGTCGTTACGTTCGCGCTCTTGGCGTAAAACGATGATGATGGTGGGAATGCCGGTGCCGAAAAAGATATTGGCAGGGCAGCCCGATAATGGCATCGATATGATTGTATTCAATCAGATTTTTACGGATTTTCTCTTCTTCGCCGCCTCTGAAAAGCACGCCATGCGGCAAGACGATGGTCATGATACCGTCGGGTTTTAGGTGGAACAGGTCGTGCAATAAAAAGGCAAAATCGGCTTTTTGCTTGCGGGGCAACGCCAAAACGTTTGTAGCGCACGTCGTTTTCTTTGTCTTTTGGATTCCACGGCTGGGAATAAGGCGGATTGGACACCACGGCATCCAGATAAGGTGGCTCGCCTTCCAGCGGCCAATCGTCTTCCAAAGTGTCGGCATTGCGGGTGAAAATATTGCTCGGCAAAATGCCGCGCATCACCAGATTCATGCGCGTGAGGTTGAAGGTGTTTTCTTTCAGCTCCTGGGCGTAATATTTGATGTTGTCGGCACTTTTTAAGATGTTTGGCGACACTGTGGCCGATGTTAATCAGCAATGAACCCGAACCGCTGGTCGGGTCGTAGATGCTGATTTCTTCACGGTCTTTCAGGTGATCGGCAATGATTTCAGACATCAGCAAAAGATACTTCCGTGCGGCGTATAGAATTCGCCCGCTTTTTGCCTGCATTAGCGGCAAAACATACCGATAAGATACTCGTAAATAAAAGCTCAATACGTCATAGCCTTGTTTGCCATCCATCGGAATATCATCAATCAGCTCAAAAGGTCTTTCACCGCATTGGTTTGGCTGGCGGCGGTATCGCCCAGTTTGCTCAAACCGGATTCTAGGAGTTTTGAAAATGCCGTCAAAAAAACAGCGGTGTAATTGTCGGCAATATTGCGACTGAAAGCGCTCATTGCAGTGCGAACATGGGCAATATTGAAACTCGAGCATGGACTACCCAAGTTGAAAACACAGATGTTCGTAGCTGATGAAATAGCCGAGATAATATAATCAACCAACTCACCCGATTCGGTAAGCTGCTCGGCAAAATCTGATTTTTCCAATCCTTGCTCAATGACAAATTTCTCCCAGTTTGTCGGACAAAAATTTTGTAGAAAAATAAAGCCTAAAATATAGTCTTTGTATTCGTTCGCTTCGATTTTGGAACGCATTTTGTTTGCCGACTGCCAGATTTTTGGCAGCAAGTTGTTGTTTGTTCATTTTTGTCTCTTATTGGTTCTGATTCTATACATATTGTGATATTCATGATCGCCAAACATGAGCTTGGCTAGAAAAGTATAAATAATGTGTTTTCATAGTGTACATTATAGAGGAGGATTTATTCATCAATACAATGAAAAATGGCGGGAAGAGGCTCACATTACACAAAGGCCGTCTGAGCTCAACTTTCAGACTGGCCTTTTTCGTATTAATGCGGCAACGGCGTAGAGGAACTAACGCAAAAGGGAAAGCTTTTATTTCAGTACGATAGCGCTATATCGATTAATTAACTACATGAGCAAAATGCCGCGAAACTCACCTACCGCCGAATTTCACCGTCGGCAAACAGTGCCGCACCGTTACAAAAACTGCTCATCGGGCTGGCCACAAAAATCGCGCGGCGATTTCTTCGGGACGGGCGATGCGTTTGACCGCGTAATACTCCCGCCCATGCCCGCTGTTGCGGATCGGTGAGTCATCATTTCCGTATCCGTACCGCCGGGAAACAGCGTGGCGCGGATACCTTGGGCCGCATAGTCGGCGGTAATGCCTTTTGCCGAGCGGCAAGTGGCTTTGGCGCAGCCGTAGGCGGTTTTTGTTCGGCAGGGCACAACTGGTGCCGACAAAGCTGGACGTGAACACAATCGCGCCACCACCGCGTGCGAGCATAAGAATCTGGCTGCGCGCGCCGGGAAAGGCAGCGGTTTAGGGTTACCGTCCAACGTATCGCGCTCATTCGTCGGGCGAGATGTCGTGAGGTTTTGTATGACCGATAATGCCTGCATTGTTGACGGCAATATCTGAGGCCACCGAACTCGCGTTCCGCCGTGCGGACGGCGACGGCTTCATGCGTTTCCGCAGCACCGCGTCGCCTGCAACAGCAACCCGTCCGCCGCGTGCGCGTATCAGTGCGGCGGTTTCTTCCAGTTTGTCCGGCACGGCGGGCGCATAAGACAACGCGTTTGCGCCGTGTTCCGCTAACAGCAGGCGGCAGCGCACCGATGCCTGACGAAGCACCGATAACGGCGGCAGTTTTTGTTTTTAAAATTCAACAGGTTTTGACATGTTTTTCCTTGCGGATGTGGTTAAAGACGACGCAAGTTTAAAGGAAAACAACAATGTAGAAACGACCCTGATTATTGATGAGTTTTACACGAACGTCGGAGTTAGTGCCCGACGCAAAGCAACGGGCGATATGAAGGCGATGTAGGACATAAAAGGCCGACAAATCGGCTCGGTACTCAGTACATATCAACAATCGGGTCAGCTTCTATCTGCTTTTCGAGGCTATAGTGAAATGGCTAAAAACAGTAGCAGCCGCATTCAATAATCTGCCCCTATCTAACCTTCCCCACCGCGGATGGTGGAAAGAACAATGTTGCCCTTTGCGATAAAGGGCCGTCTGAAACTACGTCTCGCATTGTTATCATTTTTAGTGATTCTCCTATATCCTATCCCGCAAAAACGACAGAACCCCATGAACCTCCAAACAAATCCGACGGTTCGCGCATTGCCCGCGCCATCGAATCTGCCCGACCATGCCGCCGAGCAGCCGATTTGGCGCAGTGGCGGCGGCAGTGCACGTCGGTCCCGAACATTTTGCAGCGCGAATCCATGGGCGGGCATCAGCGATGCTGCAACACATCAGTATCAGCCGCGCCAGGAGGCCCTGAAAAACAGCAAGCGTGGCGGAAACGGCGCATTGCGGCGGACTGAGCGGGCACGGGGCGGCTGCACGATTTGTTTATAAACATCGATGACCCGGCGAATACAAAAACGGCGGTGCAGGCTTGCAAATCGATTACTATCTGATTCCCAGCCCTTCGGCGACCTGCTGGCGGCCGCCACGCACAAAGGCATCTGCTTCATGCGTTTTCAGACGACCTCTCTGCCACCCTGAACAATTGCGGGCCGAATACCCGAACGCCCTGATTGAACGGGAAACCGAGTGCCACCGCCAAGCCGCAAAAGCATTCGGCAGCCCGTCCGACCGTTGCGGCGGCAGCGTTACCCTGCACATCAAAGGTAGCGTTCCAGCTCAAAAGTCTGGCAGGCGCTGCTTGCCATCCCTGTCTGGCCGGCTGCAGACTGCAGCGCAGATCGCACAAGCCGCCGGTTCGCCCAAAGCCGCACGCGCCGTCGGCACCTCCATCGGCAAAACCCGTCGCCGTACTCATCCCCTGCCATCGCGTCATCCGAGAAAGCGGCATCATCGGCTACCGCTGGCGGCGCCGGACGTAAAATGGCGATGCTAGCGCACGAGTCGAGGCCGAGCGTCTGACCTCTTCCCGAGTCTGCCGACCCGCACGCAAACATCCTACTACGACGGCATCGTCCAGCAGTTACCGATCATCTTCACTTCGAAGAAGCCGATGTCTGCCTGCACACTGCTGCGCGACATTCCCTGGCGGCACGACCAAGTCCGGCTGTACGGCAAAACCATCACCACCGCCCGACAAATCGCTGATGGCGAAGCAGGCGCAGCCTGCACCTATTCCGGCATCACCCGCGAGCCCCTGCCGTGGACACCGTTTCTGCGGCAACTGAAAGAACGGGTCGAACAACACCTGCAAACCGTCAGTCCCACCCATTTCAACGCCTGCCTGCTCAACCGCTACCGCCACGGCGGCGAAAAGCATGGCGTGGCACAGCGACAGTGAAGCCGAGGCTGGGCGCAAACACCGTCATCGCATCCCTCAGCTGGCGCCGCGCAGTTCGCCTTCCGCCACAACAAAAACCCGCGAAAAACGCGAAATCCTGTTGCACCACGGCCAGCTCATCGTCATGCGCGGCGGCACCCAGCACCACTGGCAACACGCAGTGATGAAAAAGCAGCAGGATTAACGAAGAACGGATAAGTCTGACGTTTCGGACGTATGTAGGAAGGTCTCTGAAAGACAAAATATAGCGGATTCGAATAAAAACGCCTCACATCGTCATTCCTGCGCAGGTGAGAATCCAGAAAGTGGAGTTTAGGAAATCCTTTTACCCCGAAGGTTTCCGTGGGACAGTTCCAGACTTCTGCCGTAGCTGCCCCGCGTAGGGCAGAATGAGGTTGACAGTAAATGAAGTACTGACAAAATAAGTGAATTAACTATTGCAGATGCAAATGGGAAATGCCCCGCATCGTCATTCCCGTCCCCAGTCAAGGAAAACCAACCCATGCTAACCCTGACATTCCCGCCCCGCGCGACTGGCTGCTTTATCGGCGGCAGCACCTACAAGTCACGCCGGACCGGTTTTTATCTGGTCGCGCTGGTCGCTATTTTGAAAAACCACGGTTACAGCCTGAACCAACTGAGCTGGATACATTTAATCGGCGGTATTGAAGCGGCGAAGGTGTTGTTTGCCGCGCTGATGGAACGGCGGCCGGCGGGGCGGCTCGGGCGGCTTCGCGGCTGGCTGCTGGCGGCGACGCTGGGGGCTTTCGGCGGTGTTCGGGCTGATGGCCTGCACCGACATGAAACGCAGGAATTTCCCGCTGCTTCTGGTTTGCTGCGTTTTGCTCTCGGCAATGTCGGCGGTGTACGGCTGCGCTATGCTGGGCTTGTCGTGCATCGTCCTGCCGCACCGCGAACGCGGTTTCGGCGGCGTGATTCAGACGATGGCGAGCGCGGCGGCAAGATGATCGGCGGCGCGCTGGTGTTGTGGCTGTATCAGGAATACGGGCAGACGGCAGCGGCAGGCTTTATGCTGGCGTTCAGCCTGCTGATGTTGCTGCAACTCTTGTGCTACCGCGAGCCGGATAGCCCGACGGCGCAAGGCAGTTTGACGGCGTTGGCAGCACGGCTGGTCTCCCTTTGGCGGCGGCCTGAAACGGGCTGGCGGTGGCTGGTTTTGTTGTTTGCCGTTGCCGCGCCGTATGCGTTTGCTGCGGCGACTTTATGCACACGCTGGCGGATTTGGGCTTCACCCCGAAGCAGACGGGCGGGATTCTGGCGGTGGGTATTCCTGTTGCCTGCCTGATTGTTACGCCGCTATCGGGCTGGTTTTCGCGCAATTATCCGCGCTGCAAACTCGTGTTCCTGCTCTACGCGCTGCAACTGCCGCTTTTGGTGTCCATGACCGCCATCGACGTGCTCGCCCGCGTCCACCCTTGGCTGCCGCCCGCGCAAATCATCGCCCTGAGCCTGAGCTACACGCTGCTGCTGCCAGTATACTGGCGTTGGTAATGGACAAATCCGACCGCGCCACCGCCGCACCTCGACAGCAGCCTGCACATTTTCCGTGGTTCTGCTCGGCAGTTACGCGGCCGGTTTCGCCGCCCTGCGGCTGGCAAAGGCGGTCGGCTATGCCGATGCGTATTAGGGCGGCGGTGGGCCTAGCCGTATTGGCGGGCGGGCTGCTGTATGCGTGCCAGCTTGTTTGATGCGGGTAAGCTATAGGCAAAGGCCGTCTGAAAAATGTTTCAGACGACCTTTTGAATCCATATTAAAAATACGGCGAAACCAAACCAACCACTCCACCCGATGTCCAAAATCCTCACCATCACCCCTGAGCTGGATCGGCGATTGCGTCATGACCCAGCCGCTTTACCGCCGCCTGCACGAATTCCATCCCGGCTGCACCATAGACGCATTCGCGCCCAAATGGTCGATGGCGGTGTTCGAGCGTACGCCGAAATCAGCGCGTCATCGAAAACCCGTTCGGACACGGCGCGTTGGAACTGAAAAACGCTGGCGAATCGGGCGCGAACTGGGGCAAACAAGGTTACGACCAAGTCATCGTCCTGCCCGGTTCGCTCAAATCCGCCCCTCATCGCCTTCGCCACCGGCATCAAACAGCGCACCGGCTAGCGTCGGCGAATCGCGCTACCTGCTGCTCAACGACATCCGCAAACTCGACAAAGCCTCCCTGCCCTGATGGTCGACCGCTACCGCCCTCGCCCACCCGACGCAGGCGGACTTCAACGGACATTCCGATAACCCGCGTTTCACCATTTCCCCGAAAGCCGCGCCGCCGCGCTTGCCAAATACGGCTTGAACACCGACAAACCCGTTCTCGCCTTCTGTCCGGCGCGCGGAATACGGCCCCGCCAAACGCTGGCCCGCGCGCCATTTCGCCGAACTCGGCGCCGCCGCTATCTGACGGAAGGCTGGCAGGTTTGGCTGTTCGGCTCGCAAAAAGATTTCGACATCGCCGAAGAAATCAACCGCCTTCAGACGGCCTCTGCACCAACCTCTGCGGCAAAAACCAACCTTTCGAAGCGATTGACCTGCTTTCCTGCGCGCCGACACCGTCGTCTGTAACGACAGCGGCTCAGATGCACCCTCGCCGCCGCCCTCGACCGCAAACTCGTCGCCGCCTACGGCCTCGTCCAGCCCCTGACCACACCCCGCCCTTGAGCCCAAAAGCAAAAATCGTCAGCCTGCACCTCGAATGCTCTCCCTGCTTCAAACGCGAATGCCCGTTGGGACACACCGACTGCCTGAACAAACTCACGCCGGACATGGTTCAAAAAGCGGCGGAGGAATTGGCGCAAACGGAATCTGAGTAAACTGCCAGCGCCGTCTGAAAAAGCAGTTTTAGCGAAATTCGCTGCGCTCGTTTTCAGACGATCTTTCCTGTATCGGCGAAATGATAGCCCGTAGGTCGGGCATCATGTCCGACTTACAGTTATTCATTGAATCGCGTCATTTCCGCACAGGCGGAGGCGGGCATAACGATTGAATCCGACAGACTTAGCGTGGGCTTTGCCCACGAAAACCTGCTGCCTGTGTACCCGTATCCACAGAATTCTGCGAAACCGGTCTTTTTACGAAGCGGTTAAACGTCATGTAGATAATTCGAAAATGGTATGCAAAATCCTGATGAGTCTGGGGTTGTTGCTGGAGAAGAGTTGAAGCAAGCGCGCTCACAATACCAACGGATGCTTAGAAAGGATGAATTGCAAAAAGGACACCACAAACAAGGATTGATATTTGGTGGTGAGAATGTTTCGAAAAATATTCAATTTACTGGAAAATCAACGATTAGACATTCAGAATTAGAAGGATTAGATACTGGTTTTATCATGAAAATGGTTATGGTAAAAAGGATCCAAAGATATTGAAAAATACATCAAAGAGAAAGTGAACTATATGTATTTGGAAATAATCAAAATTATACTGAGGTCACTAAATTTCCGAAAATGAAGTATTGAGATGTCAAAGAAAGTAAGGTTTAAGATAGGAGCTCGATAGATGAGGGAAGTATTACTGCCCGGAATTTGGTATGGTGAGGCAAGCCAATTAAGTTTGAAATGAATTAAAGAATAACTTACTTTCGATACAAGACGAGCGTGAGTGCATACTGTTAATTGTTGAAATAATGAAAAAGGGAGATTTTTCAGTTAAAAATCTATTAATTGATCTAATGAGATCAAACAGAAGATGAGGCTGTGTTAAATTTATGTATCAGGTTATTTTTGCTCAGTGTGTACAAACGATGATTTAAAAGATGTATAATCTTTTATTTTTAGATTCTGTATCGAATTTGGAGCTTTTACATTCGTTACCGGTGCAATCGAAAACAATGTCATATCAAGTTGTTCCCTATCTTTTGACGCTGTGGAAAGAATGGGAAGATTCTAATAGTGATTTAGAAATTGCTATACAAGATGCGTTGGACTCTTTTCTTAAATATCGTTCAGTTTTTATCAGGAACGCAACATTAGAGGAGGTAGGAAATCTATATATAGATATAGTGAAAAACTAAAAACTTAGATTTTTATTATTATAATACTTCTCTTTCTTTTCCTGGTTTGTTTACACAAGAGATGTACTGCTCTATATATGTGCTGCTCAAAAAGAAAGAAAAATATCATTTATATTTTCAGTCTTCACTTTTTGTCTATCTATTCGGGTGAAAAAGTCCCAGTTGAAACCAATGTTGTAATCTCAAGAAATGAAATTGATTTGATGATTAGCTATATTGATCGATTAATCGATTGGACAAAAAGGTATGAAATATTTCTATGGTTATCCTGTCGAAAAATTTGTGATTTATGAAGCTAGATTTCTTTCCTTCCCAAATTATTCATACTTCCTTAACAGGTCTATATCTCACAAAAACAGTTACATCGAAAGAATCATTTCTTCGACGTAGCTGTTTTTCTTTTGAGCTTGGTTAACCATCATTTATACTCAATAAAAATCAAAATCAAACTAGGCAACGAACTGCAGGATAAAAAGCAAATCCGGCGATTTTTCCACCCTATGCGGCCCCCTGATTGTCGTCATTCCCGCGTAGACGGGAATCCATTTTTGAATTTCAGAAACTACTTTTCAAATCAAGGTTTCCCTGGTCTATATGATGGATTCTCACCTGTGTGGGATGACGGCAGAGGAATGTCCTATTTTATTTTCATCTACTAAAACCAAGGTTCCGCAAGAACTCTAATATTGAATTCCCGTTCAGACGACCTTATCATCAACCCATTCCCACTTTTCTCGCAGAAATACCATGCAAAACATCCAAGACTACGTCCGCCGCACCGCGTCCGCCGCCAAGCAGGCTTCCTATATTGTCGCTGCCGCCGAGACCGCGCAGAAAAACGCCGCGCTCCTGCGCACCGCCGAACTCATCAAACACCACCAAACCGCCATCCTCGCCGCCAACGCCCAAGACATGGAACAAGCCGCGCAGAAAGGTTTTGAACGACGCCCTGCTCGACCGCCTGCAGCTGACCGAAAAACCATAGACGCTATGTGCGAAGGTTTGCGCCAGATTGCCGCCCTGCCCGACCCCGTCGGTGAAATGGACGAATTCCGCACCCGCGAAAAACGGCCTGCAAATCGGCAAATGCGCGTCCCGCTGGGCGTTGTCGGCATCATTTACGAATCTCGCCCCAACGTAACCGTCGATGCCGCCGCCCTCTGCCTCAAATCCGGCAACGCCTGCGTCCTGCGCGGTGGCAGCGAAGCCTTCAACAGCAATATGGCGCTCTCAAACTGATTACGCAGGCGTTAGTTGAAAACGGTCTGCCCGCAGCGGCCGTCAGCCTGATTGAAAACACCGACCGCGAAAGTGTCGGCGCCATGTTGCAAAGCCCCAAGTTTATCGACGTCGTCATCCAGCGCGGCGGCAAGTCGCTGGTTTCGCATCGCCGCCGAAGCCCGCGTGCCCGTCATCAAACATCTCGACGGCATCTGCCACGTCTATATCGACCGCGCCGCCGACGCCGAAAAAGCCGTCAATATCGCCTTCAACGCCAAAAACCTCGCGCTACGGCACCCTGCAACACCATGGAAACCCTGCTCGTCCACCAAAGCCGCGCCGCCGAAAATCCCGCCTGTATTGGCGGAAAAATACGCCGCCCGCGACGTCGAGCTGCGCGGCTGCCCGCGTACCCCTGTCCATCCTGCCCCACATTCAGACGGCCTCCGAAGAAGACTGGGATACCGAATACCTCGCCCCCATCCTCTCCGTCAAAATCGTCGACAGCCTCGAAGAAGCCGTCGCCCACATCAACACCCACGGCAGCCACCACACCGACAGCATCGTAACCGAATCCTACTCCGACGCCCGCACCTTCCTGCGCACGGTCGACAGCGCCAGCGTCATGGTCAATGCCTCCACCCGCTTCGCCGACGGCTTCGAGTACGGCCTCGGCGCGGAAATCGGCATTTCCACCGACAAAATCCACGTCCGCGGCCCCGTCGGCCTGCACGGGCTGACTTCGCAGAAATGGATTGTGTTGGGCGACGGGCAGGCACGGTCATAAAACGGCTTAGGCAGCCCGCAAACCAAAGGCCGTCTGAAACGCCGCATTTCAGACGGCCTGCCGATATATAACGAAATCATCTTTTTTTAAAACCAAGCATTCTTTCCCATTTTCAGACGGCCTGTTTAAAGTAACGTCCAGTTTGAGAAATAAGGAAAGAACCATGACCGCAACCACCGCCCCGCTTTTGCGCTTCATCACTGCCGGCAGCGTCGACGACGGCAAATCCACCCTCATCGGCCGCCTGCTCTACGACAGCAAAACCCTGCTGACCGACCAGCTCGACAAACTCAACCGTGCCGCCGAAAAACGGCGAAAACGCCCGACTTCGCCAGTCTCACCGACGGCCTTGCCGCCGAGCGCGAACAAGGCATCACCATCGACGTCGCCTACCGCTATTTCGCCACGCCCAAGCGCAAATTCATCATCGCCGACACGCCCGGACACGAACAATACACCCGCAACATGGTAACGGGCGCATCGACCGCCGATGCCGCCATCGTTCTGATAGACGCAACGCGCGTCGATTTTTCAGGCGGCGACCCGTCCTACCCTGCCGCAGACCAAACGCCACAGCACGATTCTGAAACTCTTGGGCTGCCCCTAACATCATCGTCGCCGTCAACAAACTCGACCTGCTCGACTTCGATGAAACCAAATATCGAAAGCCATTACCGCAGTCTACCGCAAGCTGGCGGAACAAATCGGCCTTCACGCCCAAATCCACTTTCTTCCCATCAGCGCGTTAAAAGGCGACAACATCGTCAACACCAGCAGCCAAACCGCGTGGTATCAAGGTTTGCCGCTGTTACCCCTGCTCGAAAGCCTGCCTGTCAACCGTCAAAACGCCGCCGACCAGGCCGCCCATTTCCCCGTGCAGCGCGTCGCACGGCAAGACGGCAGCAGCAGCGACGACTTCCGCGGCTATCAAGGCAGACTGGAAGCAGGCCGTCTGAAAACAGGCGACGAAATCAAAGTCCTGCCTGGCGGACACACCGCCAAAAATCGCCGAAATTTATAATCCCAACGGCAAAACCGAATCCGCCGAAGCAGGCGAAGTGCTGACCGTCGCGCTCGACACCGACCTCGACATCTCGCGCGGCAACAGCATCGCCGCCGCCGACAGCCCCTGTCGCGCCCGGAACAGCAGTTCCAAGCCGCGCTGTGCTGGTTCGACGACATCCCGCTCAACCTGCGCCGCAAAATACCTGCTGAAACACACCACCCAGACCACCCCCGTCAAAATCAGCGCGATTTCTACGTTTGGGACGTGAACACCCTCAGCCGCGTCGAATCCGCCGACACGCTCAAACTCAACGACATCGGCAGCGTCAGCCTCAAAACCCAGCAGCCGATTGCCGCCGCGCCCTACGAAGAAAAACCATGCCCTCGGCGCGTTCATCCCGATAGACGAAGCCACCAACCACACCGTCGCCGCAGGCATGATACGCGGCGGCGGCCAATCCGACAGTTTCGAAATCTGAGTGCGGCATCCCGACCGCAGGCCGTCTGAAGAGTGTTTTCAGACGGCCTGTTACGCTACAATCCCCCGGTAACTTTGCAAACCGAAAAGCCGTACATGAACAAAATCCTTCTGACTGCCGCCGTCTTACTGCTGGGCGCCTGCGGGTTCCACCCCAAAGGCATGGGCGGCATCTCCCATCCGCTTCCCTACCAGGCATGGCACATCGCCAACGGACAGGCCATGCAGCAGGCGTTGGACAAAAGCCCTGCGTTACGCCGACGGCAAGCCGGTCGGCGCGGACAAAGCGCAGGCCGTGCTGACCGTCAGCCGCATCGATACCCGCAAAGACATCTACACCATCACCCGTGCCGCCGAAATCAACGAATACCTGCTGATTCTGCGCGTCGAAGCACAGGCGTCGGTCAACGGCGAACCGCTGGGCGAACCGATAACCGTCGTCGTCAACCGCAAGATGGATTACGCCAACAGCGACGTATTGGGTAAGGCCGAAGAAGAACAGACCATCTGGTCGGAATGCGTACCGATGCCGCCGAACAAATCGTGCGCCGCCTTACCTTCCTGAAAGCCCCCGCAATAAATGGCCTCGGCAGACATCGAACAGCTCAGTCCCGACTCGCCGCTCAAACCGCTTTATGTGATTCACGGCGAGGAAGACCTGCTGCGGATAGAAGCGCTCGACACCCTGCGCGCCGCCGCCAAAACGGCAGGGCTACCTCAACCGCGAAGTCTATACCGCAGACAATGCGTTCGATTGAACGAACTGCTGCAATCGGCGGGCAGCGCCGGACTGTTTGCCGACCTGAAACTGCTGGAAATCCATATTCCCGGCGGCAAACCCGGTAAAAACGGCGGCGAAGCCCTGCAATCGCTGGCCGAACGCCTCGCCCGAAGACACCGTAACCGTCGTCATGCTGCCCAAGCTGGAAAAAGCCCAGATGCAGGCCAAATGGTTCGGCGCACTGGCGGCCAGAGGCATCATGCTCGAAGCCAAAGCCGTCGGCACCGCCGCCCTGCCGCAATGGATAAGGGCCGTCTGAAAAACTCGGCCTCGGCATCGAAAGCGACGCGCTGACCCTGTTTGCCGAGCGCGTGAAGGCAACCTGCTGGCCGCCAAACAAGAAATCGACAAACTCGCCCTGCTCCACCCGCAGGGCCATACTCGTCAATATGGCCGACGCCGAAGCGGCTGTGGCCAACGTCGCCCGTTCTCGACGTTTTCCAGCTTGCGGGCGCGTGGATGAAGGGCGACGGCCTGCGCGTAGGCGCGCCTGCTCGAAGGTTTTGGAGGAAAGCGGCGAAGAACCGGTCCTGCTGCTGTGGGCGGTGGCCGAAGACATCCGCACCCTCATCCGCCTGACCGCCGCACCAAGCAGGGGCAAAACGTCCAATCTCTGCGCAACAGCCTGAGGCTGTGGGGCGACAAGCAGACTCTGGCGCCGATGGCTGCCGGACGCATCCGCACCGGCCGCCTGCTCGCCGCCCTGCAAACCTGCGCCAAAATCGACCGCATCATCAAAGGCGCGGAAGACGGCAACGCATGGTCGGAATTCAAACGGCTGGTTATCGGCCTGGCGGCGTAAAGACAGGCCGATACGGTTCCACCGCCGGACGAAAATACTGTAAAATGCCGTTAAACAGGCGTCGTCCGCCGCCTGCTCCGCACAGGCCGTCTGAAAACGGAAATCCTTTTTCAGACGGCCCGAAACTTATTCCAAGGAAACGCAACCACATGGATACAAAAGCAAAAATCCGCTTAGGGCGGTTTAATCCTGCTGGCAACCGCCGTATTGAGCCCTGATACTGGTGCTGATTGTCGATTCATGGCCCATCGCCATCCTTTCCGCCATCGTCATTATGGCCGCGGCGGCAGGCGGCTTCGTCTCGACGTCGCGCCGCCAGCAGCGCCAGTTTATCGAGCGCCTCAAAAAAATTCGACATCGACCCTGAAAAAGGCCGCGTTAACGAGGCCAACCTGCGCCGCATGTACCACAGCGGCGGACAGGCGCAGAAAGATGCCGTTACCCTGATCTGCCTGTCGCAGAAAATGCTCGGTGGACGAAGCGCACGCCATGTTTAAAAACGCCCCACCCGTCAGGAAATCAACCAGATGGCGATGCAGCAGTCTAAAGGCCGCAAACGCCCGCACCGCTGACCAATCCTACCGGAGGCCGTCTGAAAAAGCCGTTTTCCCGTTTTCAGACGGCCTCCGCCCCAAAAACAACAAGGTAAACCGATGCCAACACTGCAAGACAAAATCATCATGGTAACCGGCGCGTCGCAAGGCTTTGGGCGAACAAGTGGCCAAAGCCTACGCCGACGCCGGCGCCACCGTAATTCTGGTGGCGCGCCATCAGAAAAAACTGGAAAAGGTATACGACGCCATCGCAGCGTCGGGCGGCCCCTGAACCTTTCGCCATCTGCTTCGACCTGATGAGCGCGGAAGAAAACGAGTTTGCACAGTTCGCCGCCGCCGTCGACGAAGCCACCGGCGGCAGGCTCGACGGCATCGTGCACTGCGCCAGCTATTTCTATTCCCTCTCCCCGCTGGATTTCCAGACCGTCGCCGAATGGGTCAACCAATACCGCATCAACACCGTCGCGCCGATGGGCCTGACCCGCGCGTTCGCCCCTGATGCTCAAAGCCTCGCCCGACGCTTCGGTTATCTTCGTGAGCGAAAGCCACAGCGAAACGCCCCAAGCCTATTGGGGCGGTTTCGGCGCCTCTAAAAGCCGCGCTGAACTATCTGTGCAAAGTCGCCGCCGACGAATGGGAACGCTTCCCCAACCTGCGCGCCAACGTCCTCATTCCCGGCCCGATTAACTCGCCGCAGCGGATTAAGTCCCACCCGCGAATCGCGCACCGAACGCAAAAATTATCACGACATTCTGCCGCAGTTTGTCTGGTGGGCAAGCGAGGAAAGCAAAAGGCCGCACGGGGAAATCGTTTATTTGTAAACCCGTCTGCCGCTCCCGCCCGCACAGGCAACGGAACTAGATATGACGAGGCCGTCTGAAAAACAATTTTCAGACGGCCTTTCTCTATTGAAAACCGCAATCAGTTCTTCATCGACTGCACCGGCGCGGGAATCCTGCCGCCTCGGTTAACAAACACTTGCACGAACCTTCTTTGACCGGCATCACGGGCGCGTAGCCCAGCAGTCCGCCGAACTCGACGCTGTCGCCGACGGTTTTGCCCGTTACCGGAATGATGCGCACGGCGGTGGTTTTGCTGTTGATCATGCCGATGGCGGCTTCGTCGGCAATGATGCCGGAAATCGTGTGCGCGGGCGTGTCGCCGGAACGGCAATCATGTCCAGCCCGACCGAGCAGACGGCGGTCATCGCTTCGAGTTTGTCCAACGTCAACACGCCTGCTTCGGCGGCGGCAATCATGCCTTCGTCTTCGGAAACGGGGATAAACGCGCCGCTCAAACCGCCGACCGCGCTGGAAGCCATCATGCCGCCTTTTTCACGGCATCGTTCAGCAATGCCAAAGGCAGCCGTCGTGCCGTGCGTACCGCAGACGCTCAAGCCCATTTCTTCAAGGATGCGTGCTACCGAGTCGCCGACGGCGGGGTTGGCGCCAACGACAAATCGAGAATGCCGAACGGGATGCCCAGAATTTTTCGAGGCTTCGCGGCCGATGAGTTCGCCCACGCGGGTGATTTTGAAGGCGGTTTTCTTCACGACTTCGGCGACTTCTGGTCAGGCTGACCGCGTCCGAATTTTCCAGCGCGGCTTTGACCACGCCCGGCCCCGATACGCCGACGTTGATAACGGCATCCGCTTCGCCCGACCCGTGAAACGCGCCCGCCATAAACGGGTTGTCTTCCACCGCGTTGCAGAACACGACGATTTTGGCGCAGCCGAAACCTTCGGGCGTGATTTCCGCCGTGCGTTTGATGGTTTCGCCCTGCCAGTCTGACCGCATCCATATTGATACCGGCGCGCGTGCTGCCGATATTGATGGAACTGCACACGATGTCGGTAGTCTTCATCGCTTCAGGAATGGAACGGATTAACACCTCGTCTGAAGGCGACATGCCTTTTTGCACCAGCGCGGAAAAGCCGCCGATAAAAGACACGCCGATGGCTTTGGCTGCCTTGTCCAAAGTCTGCGCCACGCTGACGTAAGAATCGGCTTTGGTTGCCGCCGCGATTTGGGCAATCGGCGTGACGGAAATACGCTGATTCACAATCGGCACGCCGTATTTGGCGGAGAGGTGTTTCGCCGTAGCGACCAAATCTTTGCCGACGGTGGTGATTTTGTTGTAAATGTTTTGGTTCAACACGTCGATGTCGGTGCTGATACAGTCGTGCAAATCAATGCCTATGGTAATGGTGCGGACGTCGAAATGCTGGTCGGCAACCATTTTGACGGTTTCTAAAATTTCGCCGGATTGGATACTCATTACATTCCTCCGACTCAAATGCGGTGCATGGCTTGGAAGATTTCTTCGTTTTGCATACGGATATCGAGCGCGAGTTTTTGCTCTTCCGCAAACAAATCCAGCATTTCGCCGCGATTTGGGGGCATTTCGAGGTATCCACCAAGATAATCATGGTGAAGAAATCGTCCATCAGCTGCTGGCTGATATTGAGGATGTTGATTTGGTTTTCCGCCAAAAATTCTGGAAACGTCGTACACGATGCCGACGCGGTCTTTGCCGATGACGGTGATGACTGAGTGTTCATAAGTCAGGGTCCTTGTAGAGTCGTCTGAAAAATCTGGTTCGAGAATTATAGCACCGCTTTAGAATAAGATGGCTTGGATTGTTGACGAATTTTGATTATTGCCCGAACCTGATATTCCGTCTGCCGCCATTCCCGCGCAGGCGGAATCAGATTTATCCGTGCGGAAACCGTCAAAGAGTTTCCTAAATTTTATGTTCTGGATTCTCGCCTGCGCGGGAATGACGGCAGCTCTTAAAAAATATTTAGATTTAAAAAACTTTATGAAAGAAGGTCGTCTGAAAACCATCGAACAGAAACCGTTAACTTTGTTTTCAGACGACCTTCAGTTCAAACTCCCGCCGCCTAAATCACTCCGAATAGGTAAACTTCGCGCGTTTGATGTTGCAAAAGGATTTCGCATACGGAATCATGCCGGCGACTTCGGCGACTTCGTTGATGTTGACGACATCGCCCCACAATTCGACTTCTGCGCCCAAACCTTCTTGGGAAGCGTCGAGTTCAACGGTAATCATGTCCATAGATACCCTGCCGATGATGCGGCTGCGTTTGCCTTCGACGGCAACAGGCGAATTGGTCGAGGCTCGGCGCGGATAACCGTCGGCGTAGCCGCAGGCAATCAAGCCGACGCGGGTGGACTTTGCTGGTGTAAACGTCGCGCCATAACCGATAGGGAGAATGAGGTTGCAGGACGCGTTCGCCGAATACGCGGGAAGTCAGGCGCATGACGGGTTTAGGCGTTCGTCCACGCCGCCGAACGGAGAAATACCGTAAAGCGCCAAACCGGCACGCCCCCAGTCGCGGCGCGCTTCAGGGACGTTCAGGATGGCGGCGGAGTTGGCAAGGCTTTCTTCGCCTTCCAAGCCCTCACACGCCAAATCAAAAGGCTTCGAGCTGCATTTCGGTCATGCCGTTGTCGGGTTCGTCGGCGCAGGCAAAGTGGCTGAATTTGACGATGCCGTCGACGTGTTTGCATTGTTTCAGGGCGGTGTAGGCGGAAGTGTAATTGTGCGGGAAAGAAACCGGCGCGGTGCATACCGAATCCATTTTGAGCCAGACTTTAACGGGGTTCTGCCAATGATGGGCGATTAAGGCTTCGAGTTGCCATTGGCTGCCGACGCCCGGCCACAGATTGTATTATCAACGGTAGCGTATTCCGCCGCTTCAAACACGCCTTCAAGCAATACGATGGGATTGGTAATGCCGTTCTCGCGCAATTCGACGGCTTCGTCCACGGTGGCGACGGCAAATCCATCGGCAAGGTCGGACAATGCGTGGGCGCACCGTACCGCGCCGTGTCCGTAAGCATCCGCTTTAATAACGGCAAGCATTTTGCCGCCGTGAATCTGTTTCAGGGTTTGATAATTGTGCGCAGATTGTCCAAGCGGATTCGGGCATTGAGCGGGCGCATGGTGATTCCTTTTCGATAAACGCAAAGCCGCGTTTCAGACGGCCTTTAATAATATTTAACGGCGAAGATTATAGGCTGATTCAAATGTTTTTGAATACTGGGCCGCCAAGCCGTTAAAAAGTTTAACAACAAAGTGCAGGAACACCTCTCTTGCGCAGAGTGATGCCGGTTTTGGTATCGATGGCTGTCCGACAATCACACGCCACGGATCCATCTATGAAAGACTTGGACAAAATCGACTTGAAAATCCTCGGCTGCTGCAACAAAACGCGCGGATTCCCATGACCGAACTGGCGGAAAAAGTCGGCCTCGTCCACCACGCCGGTTACCGAACGGGTCAAGCGGCTGGAGCGCGACAACATCATCAGCGGCTATCACGCCCGCCTGAATCCGCACGCCGTCGGGCAAAGCCTGCTGGTTTTCGTCGAAATCAAACTACGCTCGAAATCGGGCAACATCTTTGAGGATTTCCGCCGCGAAGTAACGCGTATTCCGCAAATTCTGGAATGCCATCTCGTCTCGAGGCGAATACGATTATCTGATTAAAAGTCCGCCTGCCCGATATGTCGGCCTACCGCGACATGCTCGGCAACATCCTGCTGCAACCGCCCGCCGCTGCCGAAAGCCGCAGTTATGTGGTGATGGAAGAAGTAAAAAGAAGGACTGATGCTGGATTTGGACTGAACCGCTCACGTTCAAGGCCGTCTGAAACAATATAACAGTTCAGACGGCCTTTCATTTCAATTAGATAAAAACGCACACAATCCATAGGAATGTGTGCCAAGTCTACAAAGGAGAAATAGAGGAGAAACTATTAACCGACTACTCGAACCAGCTAACGGGACGAATTATGCACCAAGCGGAACCGAGTGTGCAACCTATTTTCTTATAAAATTTCTTATCAATGGTATTTACATGATTTATTGTAGCAAAACTTCAACAACACAAATCCGTTTTCCAAAAACGGCAAAACGCGCACACCCAAACGGATATGCGCCAAGTCTACAAAGGAGAAAATAGAGGAGAAAAATCAAGCTGCACTTAAGCAACTCAACGGGCGATATTCTCGCTAATCCGTTACGTCAACATCCCCGCACAGAAACGGCAGCGTAATCCCCAAAAAACAACAATAAAAACGGCACGGCCGGTTTTATTGCAATTTTTGCCGCAGACTTTCAACGGCCTCTTCCGCTCCTGCGGCTCACTTCAGGCCGGCGCGTATTGAGCGAAGACCATTTCCATTGTCGGCGCGCTTTATTCAGTTCAGACGGCATCGCAGAGGCTGCCACGGCGTCCGCCGTTTTTCTGCAACCGCACGGGCGTTTGCGCCGCATAGCCTGCGTTTTTGCAATGCATCGAGCAAGTCCATTGCGCGGGCGGCCAAAAGGGTGATGGTTTCCGCATCGATACGCAATACCTGCCGGCCGCTGATTTTGTCGGAAATATCCTGCACATTCGGTACGCCGCCAATGATGCCACCGATAGCCGCTCCCAAACCGAGCGAGCCGCCGAGCGTAACCATGTCACCCCCATGCCGATAAGCGCGCCCGTCGCCGCCCCTGTGCCCGTGCGTATGCCGTACTGCACCAGCAAATCACGGTCGAACGGGTCTTGGCGAAGGCTTTGAGCGCCCATTCCGCCGTATCCTCCGCTTTGGTAGAAAACGGTAAATCTGGGCAACCGCTGCTGCAACTGCCGCTCAAGCTGGCGGACTTCGGCCTGCATGGTTTGCAGTATACCGTCGGAAGCGCCGTCTGCTTCGGTTTCCGCCGATAGGCCGCCAGTCCAGCAGGAAACCGGCGATTTCCCTCGCCTCACCATCCAACCAGTGCCATTTGCGGCGGCGGCTGGCGATCAGACGGTCGAGTACGGTACGCTCCGGGCAAACATGGTCGCCAAATTGTCCCACAATCGGAGTTTCACCTTCAAAATCAAAAGGCAACCGTATCAAAACCGCTGTAAACGTCAGACGCGTGCCAGCATGGTCGTCGTCAAGCCGACAAATCCTGCCCCGCCGACCAGAAATTAAACACCGGCGCGACAGGGTTTGGCGCACCACGGCTGCACACATCCAGTTCGTCTTGTATGTTTGTTCAACGACCGGTTCGCATCCGACATGCACGCCATATCGCTGCAGTAGTTGGCTGCAATACCTTCGCTTCCTGATTGAAATCACGCAGCCGCCTCCGGACTGTCGAGGTGGTGCAGCCGTTCGATGCCGTCCGAGCGGGATGGGGTATGCGATTCAAGCCAGTCGAGAGGCCGCCCGCATCTTCCAGCTCGCGTGTCGTACAGGTACACCAGCGTATCGGAGCCGTCTCAAAACGGCCGGACGCTCCACATACCGCGTGGTGGACGGTGCGTCCGCCACTTCGCCGAAGCTGCCGTCGCGAACAGTGCGCAGAAGCGAGGTTTTGCTCTATTGGTGTGCGGCCGACGACGGCCAGGATAACGAGTTTGTTTTGCGTATCAGATTCCACCAAGCATATCAGTTTTCAGACGGCCTTTTGCTTTCCGCCGCACGCCGCTCTTGGCTGATACGCGGCGGGTCAAGCCAGGCCAGCCGCGTTCGGCCAGTGCGTCGTGCCATTGGCAAATGGTTTTTGAGGCCGTCTGAAACGTTGTTTTCAGTAGGGGCTGTACCACCGCCCCACCCTGAGCGGCCTCGGCTAAGGCGGACGATTTGGCGCAGGACGCCGCGGTCGGGTACGGTATGGGCGCGTACGCCGATAAGGAGTTGCGCGGGCTGACGCTGCAATTCGGCAATCAGCGCGGCAACGGCGTCGCGGCTGTCGGCCGTGCCTTTGTCCAACATTTCCCTGACCGAGCGTGTGGACGCGCAGGCTGCGTCGTGCCATTCGGTTTTCGAGCATCACCGCCCATTTCGGCGCACCGCTGATGCTGATTTTCGGAAACGGTATGGACGGATTCGCTGCGGTTGTCAGCGTCGACGATTTCGGTCTGCCATCGGCGGATGATTTTTCTGGTAATAGGGGTTTGTCCAGCGGCCGCCGTTCGGTGCGGGCAAGCAGGATTTTTGCACGCAAGCCATGCGCCAAGGCGCGGCAGGATGCCGTAGCAAACGATGCTGCCGACCAGCAAGCCCCGACCACGCGCGGGCGTCGGCGGTGCTGCTGTTCAGACGGCCTTTGAGTGCGGCCTCGGCATCGGAGCAGGGAAAACCGAATTTGGCGAGCAGCCGACAAAATATCGATGACCTTGACCGATGCGGCGCTTTGGTCAGCAACGTGCTTTCCCAGTTGAACGTGTTGGCGGACAAGCAACAGCAGCAATACGGAAACAGCATTCCGAGCAATGTGGAAAAGCCAGATGCTGTGCGACGCCGCGCCGATGCGCCAGCGGACGGAAGGCTTGCCGTATGCGTCGGCATATGAAACCCAATACTGGCTTGACCAGAGTCTTTGCCGCGCAGCCATGCGGCGGGACTGGGCGAAGCGGCCGACGTTCAACCGCAAACGACCGATGCCAGCCACACCAGCAGCATCACGGTATCTCATGCCCAAAACACTGGCAAGAATGAAAAGAAATTCCAGCCCTTTGGCTGTCCATCAATAGAAAGGTGGCGGAAAAAGCCGCTGCCGGTACGGCCGTTGCCGCCACAACCCATAGCCAGAACATGCCGGCCCGCGCCCGCTTTCGAGCGTATCGCGCAAGAGCCGTCTCGGTCGCGCCATTTCGGCACGGCGAATGAGTTTCTGCTCGTAACTGCCGCCGACGCTGCGCAGTGATTCCGGTGATCTGCGCGGGATCGGCGGCGAAAATATAGCCTCCCCGTCAGGATGCGCACGGTTCAGCAAGCTTTGGCGTTGCGGTTCAACATTCTGATTATGGAGGCCGTCTGAAAATGAGGCGATTTTAGCATATCCGCCTTTCGGTTTTCAGACGACCTACAATCTCGCCGCCACATGTCGCTTCCTTCTAATTGCAGTATGCTGATGATATACTATAATATAATAAGGTAGGAAAATCGAAACGTATCAACATTTTCTTTTCGGGCTGGGGCATCTGTTTGTCGGGAGCGGCATTCGCAGCGAATAATACGGATGATGGCACATGGGCCCGACCGCCGACACGACGAAAGTCACAACAGAATCAACCGCTGGGCGCATAAAATGGACGGCTGGTTCCGTAGCGCCCGACGACATCCCGCCAGCGCCAACCTGCGCATCATGCTGCCGATACCGTAATGGAACCAAATGCGACGAGTTCGCGGTGAAACCGCGCGTCCGCGGAAAGCGGAAGCCGCCGCAGCTGCAAAGAAACATCGAAACGTCGTATTTCCGCGACGATCTAAAGCTGATGACGATCTGCGGGCAGGAAGCGACCGCCTGCGCACCACGCCTGACGGCAAAAATAAACATTCGTACGACGAGACCCGCGACAGCAACTCATCTTTGGCGGCGCCGGTCGGACGTACGCAAGAAACACGCAGCATCGGAAACCCGACTTCGACCGCCGACGCCAGTCTCCGGCGACAATGTTGCGCCCGCGCCAAAGCTGCTTCTGGCAGCTTGACGACCGCCTTTACACACGGCTGAACATGTATTTACCGCCACGGCTTAGACAGCATACACTATGTCCGCACCAACTGGAAACCGTGTTACCCGCCGGAAGGTAACGGCGCGCTGAGTCGCTGGACAGAAAGCTCACTTTGCACCACGAGCATGACGACAGGGATGACTCGACTGCGCGACTCTACCGCCACGACCAGGCGAGCACGCTTCAAACAACTACGCTGTATACACGCGCGGATCGAAAACCACATGGCTCAACAGCTACGGCGTGAATTTGCAGCTACCGCCAACCGGTTTGGCGCGACTGGCTGCTCTTGCCCAGACCGAGCTGAACTGGTACAACGACCGCGGAAAAAGACCGCAGCCACCATATCGGCGCACCATTGCGGCAAGAGGCGTCGTTCGAACAATCAGTCTGGGCTAAAGAAAGGCCGTCTGAAAACGCAATATTTCCGTTTTCGACGGCCTTTAGCCTTCTCTACTACGGATGGGTCATATATGTGGAATTAGAGTAAAATGAGTGAGCGCGTTACTTTCGCTTTCAGCGTATCATGACCGTCTCGCGGCCTTGCCGCTTACTTTCATTCACCGGTAATCCGCCATCCAGCAGACGTTTGTGCTGTTTGCCGCCGAAACCGATACTTTTGTTTTCTTCTTCAAAACAAGCCGAACCGGCAACCTCTTTCCGCCTGCGGACCGAATAAGGTCAGATTGTAACGGCCTTTTACCCAGTCCCGGAGATGCCAGCGGTACTGGCTCGATACCGTTGCGTCTTTATCCGGACGGGGAACGCAGAGGGCCTGCACACCAAACTGATGTCTGCCCTTAAACCTTTCTTAGCTGCCGGGTAATCGTACCGCTACCCACAGATTTTCGCGGTAGTCACGACGATTGTAACCAGCTTACCGTTCTGATTGTCGGCGAAGCAGACGCTTTGCCCAATGCAGTTTTGCCGGATGACGGAACACCACGCCGTCACGGGTGAAATCTCCCGTATGCTGTTACTGATATCCCAGCATCTGCCGCTGAATGTCGCGCCACTGCCGTCTGCATTCTTGGCATAAGTCATGGCTGCGTTCCGGCTACTACCGAATAGTTCTGTTTGTGCCAGCAGCAACTGTCCGCCGTCGATTCTTCCTTCGGCATCTTTACGCTCGTAGCTCGCTGCCGGATGTTTGTCTTGTTTTTATAGCTGATGTCAAACCCGTCGCCGCCGTGTTTGTAAGTTTTGACCTTATCCGCCCCTCTCCTTCGTCGTCGGTCATCGTGATGGGTTGATTTCTCGTCGTGCAGCAAACCGTTTGGCAATCGGTGGACTCGATGGCAAGCCGTTTATAATTCCGTTTGGTTTCGGGTGTAAAGCGGATCGGTAGCCGCATTTTGACGAGCACTGCTGCCTCCTGCAACCGACCAGGGTCAGAGCTGCGACAATGCGCCGTAACGTGGTATTCGCGACATCGCTTTCAGTAAAGTACAACTGCTCAAACATACGGTTATATGGCATCATTTATGACGTTGCCAGCCGCACCTTATTTTGAACATCTTGTCCAATCAACAATTTGATAATTGACGAAAATAATCCCTTTTAAGCCGCGTCTGTTTGCGAAACAGGAAAACACCGTTTGCGCGCGCCGACAAACAATAGTAATGATTTTGGCGCCTGATGTCGGCCCCATGAACTGTAAAGGCCGTCTGACATGTTTCAGACGGCCTTCAACTCAACGTTTCCAGTGCAGCTTATTTGCTACGGCTGCAAACAATTTCACACCTGCCACGCGATACATACAGCGCCGCCGATGAATACCAAGTCGGCCGCAGTACGTACCCAGCGCAACGTATCGAGGATTTCCATTTGGAACTGTTCGCTGCGCCACCACAAACCTGTAATGCAGCATAAGCCTGAATCGCACCTACGGCAGCAGGCTGATGGCAATCATGCCCACCAAACCGCCGTTGAGCGTAGAACCCAAGTCATCGGTTTGTCGTCAAACTCGCGTTGGGTTTCAGATAACGGGCAACCAGCAATAAAGCCCAGCGCCAAGCCGTATACACCGAACAAGGCTGCGTGCGCGTATGCCTGGGCGAGTGTTCAGACGCTGGATATGGGTGAAATCGGCGGGTTAATCAGGAAACCGAATACGCCGGCACCAATCATTCCAGAAGAATGCTACGGCCACGAAACACATCAGCGTAGCACAGACGTTTTCGCCCACGGAGACAGATGTTGGTAAAACCAGTGTTCGTATGTACATTAGCAATACCAGCGGCACGACTTAACGCGGAGAAACACCGCAATCGCCATAGAGGCGAGAAGTGGGGCCGCAAAGGGAAGCTGGGTGGTGCAGCGTGCCGGAATGCCGCCGAGCATAAGATGGCGGCTGCGGCGTAGAGGCAGTCGGTGCTTAAGCGCCACAAGCCCATGTTGTGAAGATGAATGCAAAGGCTGCGGTGGCGAATGCTTCGAAGCCTTCCACCACAGGTGAACCGCCACCAGCGCCAGTATTCCATCCGGCGATCGGAGATTTTTCACCATAGAACAAACCCGGTGCGCCAGAACGCGCCCGCACCGACCGCCGGGGCAACGAAAATCGCCAACAGGTTTTGTCGGTACCTTTTTTCTTTAAGAGAGGCAGTAACGGTACAGCGCAACATCCGGAACAGCCAGCAGGCCGACCATCGCCCAGCAGTTGCAGAAACGGCCCAAATCAAGTATTCGTAACCCTGATGGCCCGAACCGAAGTTCAGTTCGGGCGGGATGATGTGGGTCAGGGCGTGGGGTTGCCTGCGCATAAGACCCGATAACCACGATAAACGGGCGATATGGGTTCACGGCACGCTGAATCCCCAGGGTCTTTACCGCGTTCTAATCCGGTGCCAAGGCAACCCTGCCGTCAGAAACCGGTCGCAATCAGAAAATCGCCGACTGGACGTGCCATGTACAGGTCAGGGCATACCAGGAACCATTCGGAAATTTCAAAGCAGTGCAGCATCAATACCACTAGAAACAGCAGCCTTCAACGGTATAATTATTGCAGTCAGCCCATAACAATGCCTGTGCCACAAACAGCACTACATCAGGAAAACATATTTGCCCAAGGCTTTTGCGAAGAGTCAACGGGGCACAAATCGGGTCTTCGGTCGAACCTGCACTTCTCAGCACTTGGTCTGGGAACGAATAACCCCACATCAACCGACCGTGCCATCAGCAGCAACACCACTTGTGAAAGACCATGTAGTTTTCGGTGGTGGGTACGTTTAATCAGAGGAGTTCATGCGGCCAGTTGTTAGTGTAAGTAAAGTTTTCGTCAGGACGGTTGGTCGTGCGGACGAAGATCGAAGAAGAAGTTAAACCGTTCCTGACGCGCTACACTCGGCAATGTGTTTTTCGTACAGTATTTCGCCAGGTAGATTGGAACTTGGGATCGTCGCTTGCTTGCACCCGTATAATAGCGTAATCCTCTTCAATCTGCTTCCGCGTATCGCTCAAAACCAACCGACCATCGGCCCTGAATGCGGCTTTGGTTGCGGTATTCTTCGACGGCGCGGGTTTTCAGCACGGCTTTCTGCTCTTCGGTCCAGCTCATCAAACTTTTTGCATCCAGTCTTTCAGGCGGAAGGTAGGTCCAACCAAAGTGACCAATTCAACGTTTTTGTTTTGCGCCGATGCAGCCCGTCCGGTCGGGTGCCTGATACGCACCGTAATCCCAAAACGAACCTCTTCCCGCACCGCCAGTGGTCTGCCATACCAGACGCAGCCAGCAAGAATATCGTCTTTGGTCATCAACACCTGACGGAAAATAGAAACAGTTTTATCAGGATAGTGATTGCCTTTATAATATCGCTGCCGGCATGTGACCAGGTAGCGGTAAAAACATACATCCGGCGGCAAACGGCAGAACCAGAGCTGCATGCTGTCCCATTTTGGACTCCTTCTTTTGGTATTAACGTGGTTTGTTTTAATTCATACAATATAGATATTAAAGATTGTAGCGATTGGACTAAGAAATAAATATATGCTAGAAAATATGTAAATTACTGTGACAATGAAAATTTCTCATTAACAAAACTAGACGTATATTTCCTATAAATAATCAAACCAAAAAATATATGAAAATCCGTGAGATAATTTCTTGGAACTACATTTTCCCTGAATTGTTAAAGTATTTGGATTAAATAAGGTTCATATTCGATGGTTTAATTGACCTGATTAAAGATATATAGAATAAAGCAGCTACATAATTGCCCAAAACTACATTTGCTTCCATTTTCTCCATAACAGGAAAAAACTGTAAACGCCAAACCTTGGCACGTCATTGCTTCGGTATTTATCTTTCCAGCCGCGCCACGGACGAGGCCGCCGAGAAACCTGCTGGGCTCGCAGCTACTGAAGCGCGGTGCATCCCGCTGCCGACCTCAGGCTTCCGCTGAAACTCCGTCCAGCGGTGCCTGTTATCGATGCCGTAATGACCATGCTCTGACACCTCCTCCGAAGAGATTGTGAGACTATCCGGCCAAAGTAATTGTAAAATGAGACCATCGAAAAGAGTCGCGACCGCGGCTGGCGGCGTCGAATAAATATTGGACATTCCGGCGGCGACGTGCGGGTCAAATGATTCGTGTACGCGAAAGGCGATACCGTAAGTGCACTTCCTCAACATCCTACCTCGACAGTTCCACGCGCGTTGACTTCACGCAGCGGGTACCGGCGATGGCGCGGAAGCTCGCTACGCACCAGGCCGCCTCGGCGTTCAGTTTCAAAACATTTCGCCAGGTCTGTATATCTACTGCGCCGTCGCACCTGGCAGGTATACCGGCCCGCAAACGGTATGTGGTCTGATTTGGTCGAACCTAAGGCGAGCCTGCCTAAAGTGGATAAAGAATTTTATGTTGCTGGGGCGACTTCTACACTAAAGGCAAATACAACGATAAAGGCCTGCAAGGCTTCGATGAACCGACCATCAAGAGCGGCTAGACCCGTCGTGTTTAACGGTCGGCATAGGTTCGATTGCCGGTGACAATGCACCGAAATAAGGCTGGCGAAAAATACGTATCTTCATGCGGTAACGGTGGTCCCAACGGTATCTTCGTTTACGATTGTGGCGAAATCTTCGACTGATACATATCGAAGGTGGTGATTTTGATTAAAAACATCAGACTACCATCGCACCTGCCAGCGGTTGCGGCCATCCGTGGACACAAAAGTCGAGCATACGGGCTTATACTTTGATCCGACCTCAATCTTCGATGCCCTTTAACGAGTGCGATTGGGTCAACTGAAAGTTGAAGGCGAAAACCACATCGCGGCCAAAAAATTGAGTGATACCGCTGTCAGCCGACCGACAACGCGGCAACTGCTTCTGCTCCTGCCTCAGCTCAACAGCATCGACGGCTCCCGCCGCTTCGTCTGAAGCCAGCAATGCTTCAAATAGCCGAGTATGTCGGATAAAGCCACTGCGTCTTGGCAGTCACAGACGGCAGTGGCTTCCTGACCCCAAAATGTTATTCCGTTATATTTCCCGTTTGTACCAACCGCTTCAATCTGAATCTAACAATCCCTAAGCGATAATCCACCAAAAAATACCCATCAGCCGGATTTATTTTCAGACACTCCCATATTCATATACGGGCGCGGGCCGTCTGAAAATAAATCTACTATCAATCAAACAGAGAGCGATCATGGTAAACGGTTAAATCCCTTATCCTCGCCGGACTCTTGATCTGCAGCCAGCGCCGTTGCAACCAATATGGCCAAAATAGAAAGGCGGCAGCTACCGTCACTGTATCTGAAAAAAGACACCGATGATTCCGGTGAAGCCCTATCAAATCGACAAATATCCCGTTACAATGCGGAATTTTCGAATTTGTGCAATCCACCCTCAGCAACGCGGCAAAGTCGGCTCGAAACAAAGCCAAAACGCCTATCTGAAACACTGGGTAAAAAAATGGCGGCAACAGCTACGCACCCAAGCCTGAAGCCGACATCCAGCAACCAACGTAACCATGGTTTCGCCGCCAATGCTACTGCTCCACTAAGGCAAACGGCTATGACTATGAACGAATGGGGAGTTTGCTGCTAAGCCTCAGCCACTAAAAACGGAACAGGTGAACAGATTACAACCATACCATCGCCAGCTGGTATGCTGAACGGCGGACGGAAAAGGATTTGGGAACGTAAAGCAAAAAACAAACCCTAACTATTAGAATTTGTCTACCGACCACGGACTGATTTGGGAATGGACGAAACCAGCAACCCCAGTAGCTGACTTCCAGCAACGCCAAACAGCCAGATGTTTGCAGCGGTTACCTCCATCGGTTCAGCGATCCCAGCAACTATGCGGCGTTCCTGCGTTACGGTATCGTACCGGCCTGCAATCCAAGTATGTTACTGTAGGTTCCGTTGGCCGTAAGTAACGATTTTACCGGTGTTGCCCATCGCCAAGAAAGCAGCAGAAGTTGCAAAAGGCACCACCAGCACTATCCGTAAAACGTGCATAAGCAATGCAAACTGGCATAATCCGCATCTTTCCAATATAAAGATATATAAGGAGCCCGCGCAGGTTACGACTTGGCAGGCTGTCCGAATCATGCGATTCTTTTTATTTTGGGTTTTCCATCATGGCATTGTCAAGAGACAAAAGCACAAATTATTAAGATTTCCAGCGCAAAAGAGGTGGTTCATCAGTGCAGATTGCATTGACTTTTTCCACATCAACGACCTGACCACGCTTCAAAGCCAACCCAGGCCACCACGCCGCCGCAGCCCTGCTGAAAATGGTCGTAACGCCGCCGCTTGCTGACACCTGCGCCGGCCGCGCTGATACATATCGCGTTAATTACCCGTTTGGGCCTGCATAAATAATTTATACTTCCGACGCCATACCAAGCGGCGTTTTTCTAATCAGGCCGTCTGAAATCAAGCAGCCAGTTTAAAATTCCCGTCGTTCATTCCGTCTTCGCATATTCGCACCAACGATACGATTCTCATCAAACCTCTTACCAAGGCCGTCAAACGGCTATGTTTCAGATGACTCAATAATCTAACTCATTCAATCTACCATACGGCTTTATCCTTACGGCAAACAGCGTAATCAAATCGCCAGATACGCCGTTTCCCTACATTTGAGCGGCGGTCGACAATCTGGTCGATGGCGCCTTTCAACGAGACTCGGCCCGCTGAAAACCCTCCGGCAGCGTTTGTACCGAGTCTGCTCGATAACGCGGACCTGCAAAACCAATCAGGGCATTCGGTTCGCTGAACCACATCACCCAAGAAAGCAGAGCAGCGATACGCCGCCCATCGTCGGATCGGTCCAGCACAAAATAAACGGCCTTTTTTCGGTCGCTTGGTGCAAAGCAGCGCTGGTTTGGTCATCTGCATCAGCAATTTACCGTCGCGCACCACCGGGCTTAGCCACACAAATGAACGGGCGGCTATCGGCTGCCGCACGGCACGCCCTGTACAGGAAACGTTCGCCGACCACGAGGTCATCGAACCGCCGATAAAACGGAACTCGACGCTGCCACAACCACCCACGGCAATCCGTTCATCATCCTTCATCACCACCAACATGTCTTCACCCGTGGCTTTGCGGGCGGCGGTCGGTCGGTCGGGAGACGCTACTGTCTTTGAATTTCCAACGGGTCAGTGGGTTTGACGTTGGCACCGATTTTCCCTCGCCACTGCCTTCGTCTAGCAGATTCAGCCGTTCGCGGGCGGACAACGGGTTGTGGTGGTTGCATTTCGGGCAGACTTGGTGGTTTGCTGCAATTCGGTCAGATAAATCGTTTGCCGAACAGGCTGGGCATTTGTGCCTAAAGCCTTCAGAACGGTGACGCAATTTCGCTCTTGCTGCGGTTTTTTGATTTTAGGCGGCAGAATCTTGTCTAACCAGCTCATGAATAACTCCTGTTTTCAGACGGCCTCAGGTCAGCCGTATTCTGGATAGACGTGCGGCAAAACGGGTGGCCGCCCACCTTGTCCTAACGTCACATTGTTCAGACGGCGCTGAAATGTAGTTCCTTGACCAGCGCTCGACTGCTGCCTCGCAGCCCGTTATTTTCATTCTTTGTTGATGCGGCTGCCAACAATAACGGCATCGGCCACCTTGCCGATTTGCGTGCGCTCTGGTATTGATGCCGAAACCCACGCCGATGGGGGAGACTAATATGTACAACGTAAATTCTGGCTTGCGCGAAACCCTATCAGTAGCCAAACTGGCCGCGCCGGTTACGCCTTTGAGCGAAACATGTGGAACAAACCCGCCCGCGACGGCGGCTATACTACCGGATGCGCTCTTCGGAGGTCGTGGTCGGGCAATCAGAAAATGCAAGTAAACACCGTGCATTCCAATTCGCCGTACGGGCACCTATGTTTTCTACCGGCGCATCAACGGTCAATACGCCGTCTACGCCCTTCAGCGGCAACTTCTACCAAAACAGGCGTAACCCATTTTATGCACGGATTGAAATAACCCATCAATATCACGGGCGTCGTCCGGTCGGTTGGCGGAATGCGCGCACGATGTCAGAACATCGTTTAACGACACGCCTTTCGCCAGGCATCCGGCAACACACGCTGAATGGTCGGGCCAATCACGTATAGGGTCCGGAAAACGGAACGCGCCCGCTCGATAATATCCGCCCGTTGGCGGCGAGCTGTCATCGATCAAACATCGTTTCTTTGTCGGGATCGCCAGCGGTAATATAGAAATCCAGTGCCTTTTCGCCGCCCAGCAACAAATATGGATTAGTTCTGCTCATCGTTTCTCGTTCGAATCTATAAGCAATAGCTGCCAGTATAGCTTGAAACAATCAGGCCGTCTGAAAATTTTAAATTTTCAGGCGGCCTCAACAAACGCCATTTAATCGGGCTTATGCTCAATGTATTCCTGTTTTGAGGGGTTTTGCGCATTGCCAGAAGGTTACAGTGTACTCGCCCTCCCAGTGATGTCGCCGCCCTCGTCCTGCCGTGAAAACGGCGCCGTGCGGCAAAGAAACCGCCGCATTCACCTCGCATCTGCATCACAATCGGCCGTCCTTTCAACGGCAGCAACAACAACAACGCGAATACTGTCGAAACAAATCGGGACTCATCAGCAGCAGCGCAGCCACGGCATAACGCACCGGCACAACATTTAATTTACAGCGAAATTTCTGTCACTGCGTACCGCCGCGCCACCTGCCAGCAACAGGCCGGATATACCGTATGGCGCAGCATCATCATCCCGCAAACAAAGCTGACAATCATCCAGAAAAGCGCACCCCCGCCGCCGAGCCAGTCGTACCCACCCACAAACATAATTTCCAAAAGCAGCAGCACCAAAAAGCCATTACCGAAAACTGCATGGTGTTTCTATCCTGTGTTTTTCAACAGAATCCAACAAGCCGTTTTTACCATTCTTATCAAGCTGCACGAATGTGAAAAACCGTAATATTGTGTAGAGCAGTAAAAAGTAAACAGTAAAATCAAACCATACCGCCGATACGGAGGGAAAGAAAGTTTTGCATCCTTATAGTTTCTGTGAAAACACAATCCAATTTCCGACATTAGATTCAGCACGCCGCGGGCAACCGCGCTTCTTCTTGCCGCTGCGCGGACTGGCTCCGGCCCCGTTCCCGCAGCGCTACCGCGGCCACAACGCGGCGACACGCTTCTACCGCATCGCCAAACGTTACGGGCAAAGCGTCAGCACGCTGGCCGCGTGGAACAACCTGCACGCGACACACTCCCGCGAAATCGAGGCCGGACAAAGTGTCGCGCGTCCGCCGGAAACACATCGGGCAGCCGCAGTCCTTCGGCGCTCGCGACCGAAGCCGAGCGCGCCGGTCCGTGCCGGTCAACCGCTGGACATGCAGTGGCCGGTGGAAAACGGCAGCAGCAACTTGTCATCCAGACCTACGACGGCGCCGGGCAGCAAAGCATGAGACATCCGGCGAGCAGGCGCCAACCGCCGGTCAGCGGCGGCGGCGGGCGAGACATTGTATGCGGGCGAGGAAGTACGCGGTTACGGCAACCCATCCTCATCAGCCACAGCCACCGCCACCATCACCGCTTACGCTCACAACGACACCATTCTGGTGCAAAAAGCGCCATAGCCGTAACGGCGGGACGGCAAATCGCCACAATGGGCAGCCACGGCGATGCGACATTTTCAAGCTGCATTTCGAAGTCAGGATTAACGGTAGACAGCCAATCCGCGTCCCATCTGACCAAACCCAAAATTAGTTTGAAACAACAATGCAGCCGTCTGAAAAGGCTGCGGAACCGAATCCGCGGCCTTTTTCAGACTAGCCTTTCGTACAACAAATCAGGCTTTCGGCAGCGTTACTGTCTCGCCCATATATTTGCCGCTGCCGCAGGTCTTTGTGCAGTATCGACTCTGCACACCGTCGCTCTCGACGGCACTCTGCGCTACGCGCTGCGCCCGCCATAAAGCCTTTTGGCGGGCAGCGGCGTGAACATTTGGACTCCAGCGCGGCGCATAACCTTCCCACTCCGGTTCGAACGGCGTGACGTTCTACGATAATGCCGCAGCGGGCATGAGGTCGAGTTTTGCCCAGACACACGGTCAGCACATTGCGCGGGACGCGCAAGATTCGACCGTGCGCGCCAGTGCAAACGAGTTCGGCGGAATGACGCAGCTAGTCGTCTTCCACAGTAGCGAAGTTTCAGGTCACAAGTTTTTCGGATCGAGCGATGGTGCGCTGTTGATATTGGTGAAATTTTAAATTCGTTGGCGCAGCGGATGTCGTAGCCGTAGCTTGACGTGCCGTGGAAATAATGCGCCGTTGCCGTCGGCCTCTTTGACTGGTTCGGCCTGCAAAGGGTCTATCGCACGTGCCTCTTCGCTCATGCGGCGTATCCATTTCATCGGATTTGATGCTCATAATGATTTTTCGTGAATGGTTTTCAGACGGCCTGCCGTTTTCCCCGAGCGCCGTCTGAAACGGACAATGCCTTGGCCGCTTTTTCGGCAGCTTCACTTCCACGATACTGCCCTTGCCGTACTTCATCACGAAACAGCAGAGCCGCTGTCCTGGAAATCTGCGCGGTAATTTTCCTGTGGGCAAAGCCGTCTTTCAAACGTTCCGTCCAGCGACATATCGCGGAATTTGCTGCTGCCGGGAGAGAACGGTTCCAGAGTATTTCTTCTCCGGCGGACTACTGGTATAAAACGCAACACCGCCGTCAAACCAGCCCTTTTGAATCCGCGCAGACTGCGTCCGTCGAGCTCCACGCGCTTTTGCCTTCGGGTTTGCCGTCTTTGCCGACATCCCCTTCGTAACGGCAGCCGCTGCCCTGATACGACTGACAGCGCACGCCGCAACCGGTTACGCAGCACTGCGGCCAAAAGCGGCAACGCCACATTTCGACATATTATTGTCTTTCAGCATCCGCTGTACATTTTCCAGACGGCCTCCACCTTCATCAGGCCGTCTGACCAATCACGCCAGCCGCCCAGATAAGACACCCGCTCTTTCCAGCATGGTGCCGACGGCTTCGGTCATCAGAATCTGCGAGGCAAACGTCATAGCTGGCCCGCGTCGTCGCCATGCGTCTCCGCCTCTCCCGCCAGCCGTCCATAGATGCTCAGATGCGCCCAGGCGTAAAGTCCTGCGTCAGTACGAACGCAATCTGATCGCGCCACACCGCCCGACTGGGCCACGGTGCCGTTCTTGACGTGTTGCACCACTTCGTCGGCGGTCCACTGTTTGAGACACTTTCACTACCGGGCACAACGTCGCCCACGCCTTTGAGTTCGCAGTCGCTGTCCAACTCGAAGCCGCTCTTCGCAATGCCCGTTCAGCAGCCAGCTTGTCATCAGGCCGAGGGCGATCACTCGTTTCGTATTCGGCAACGACGCCTCCAAACCGCCCAGTGCCTCGCGCACCTTGGTCAGCACGTTTTCGGCTTTGGCGGAAGCGGCAGTGATTGACCTCGGCAAAAGCCGCGTCTGGTATCGGAAAATCGCCTGCGTGCGAAGCTGCTGCGGGTAAAGGCGCGGGGCAGCAAATCATCGGTAATTTGTGCTTTAATTCCTGTTTTCCTTACGGCCGACACTACGCGCTGCAGTGTTTTGGATTTCCGGCGACCTTGTCGTCCAATATCGCGGATAACGCCCGCGGGCAGCGTCGCCCTCTTTCTTCAAAGCCACGCGCCAAGTGTAATCGGCAGGAAAACCAGTTCGGGAGACGGAACCGGTGCGCAAATCCCTCGCTGAACCACTCCAAACCCTGACAGCGGGCCATTCTGACTCGCCAGACTTGTCGGCCAGCGTTTCAATTCGGGCGGTTTGTCTTTTATTCAGCGGATAAAAACTGATTTTGCTTAAACCACATGGTTTGTTTTTCCTTTTATTAAAAAGCGGCATTATACAGGATACGGACACTGGTCAGGCCGTCTGATTTCAGACGGCCTGACCGGTTGCCTCAAGCAAAGCGATTGACAGCATATAGGCGTTTCTGTATAGTTCCGTATCCCTCAAACGCGCCCATCGTCTAGAGGCCTAGGACACTGCCCTTTCACGGCGGCAACCGGGGTTCGAATCCCCGTGGGCGTGCCAGTTTCTTTTGAAGCACAGCTTGTACAGGCTGTGCTTTTTCATTACCCGTTTCCGCTTTCGCCGCCCAATCAGGCCGTCTTTACTTAATTTCAATAAGCTTTTTCTTTACAAAGCGTTTTATATAACACATTGTTTAAAAGAAAATTTATTGTTCCCAAATGCCCATCCGGCAGGCGTTTGGGGCCTTTCGGACGGCCTAAGGCAAGACAAACCGCGCTTTCTCTGTTATGGTGGCGGCTGCAAACTCCGGCAACCGGCCGGCTTTATGCTATACAGCATATAGGGTAATAATTGATGAATGCAAATTTGAAACTGGTTCTGCCGCCCATGCTGGCTGCCGCAACCCTGTCTGCCTGCAGCGTTTTCGGCGATAAATCAAAACTGAATCGAAACCCGCTCCGGCACCGGCCGAACAGGCTGCCGCACGAGACTCCGCAAAATCTGCCCGAGCGCTTACGTAAACGTCGACTCCACTCGACGCGCGTAAAGAAGTGGCCTACAAAATGCGGCGAAGAATCATTGAGGCGTGATGTACGGTATGAAAAACAACGAAGTCGTCGTCGTCAGTGAAATACCGCGAACAAGTTACCCAGGCCTGTTCCGCGTTACCGCCAACACCAACGACCAAAACGCTTTCTGGGGCCAGGGCATTGCATGGATTAAGCCGGTAAAGCCGACGCCTCCAACGTAGACAAAGTGGACGGCAACATGCTGACCTGCGCGGTGCGCAAACCGTTAACGGCAAAACCGCAGCTTGTCGATCAAATCGTCGTCAAGGCTGCGTATTGATAAGGCGGCCACAGCCAAAGCTGAACAAACTGCCGCTGCAAAACCTGCGTCCAAAAGGCGCCAAAGGCATAAGTTTCAGGATTAATTTTTAAGTTATCCACGGCAAAGGCCGTCTGAAAAAGTTTTTCAGACGGCGCTTTTCATGGTTCGGCCTATTTCGACATCATCAGATACTCAATCAGCACGTTCTTGAAAAATAAATCCAGAATATGCCGAGCCCTGACACGAGAAACAGCATAACCATACCGAACTTGCCTGCTTTGGATTCTTTGCTTTCCAAATTCCAAATGATGAAACCCAAAAATCACCAAACCGGACAGACATATCTTTAACGCCCAATCGGAAAAATTCGGCCTCACTCATTGTTTATTCCTTCCCTGCCGAGGGTCTGCCTGCAATCGATTATCAACAGACTAGTGTGTACTGATATATTTCAGACGGCCTCTCAAAAAGGATAAGGCCGTCTGAATCCTTGTTTTATTTTAAATTACGCCATTGCCTGTTGCAAAATCGCAATCAGGTCGTCGGGGTATTCAAGCCGATGGCGAGGCGCAGCAGGCCGGGCCGGATGCCTGCGACCCTGTTTTGTCTTCGGGCGACATGCGGCCGTGGGTGGTTGTCCACGGATGGGTAATGGTCGAGCGCACGTCCCCAGAGTGGCGGTTTTGGAAAACAGTTCCACTTTGTCGAGCACGACCACGCCGCGTCTTTTGCCATCGACTTCGAAACCGACCACGATACCGCCGCCGAGCTGTTGTTTACGCCGCCTGCGCCGCCTGCGGATGGTCGGGAAGGCCGGAATAGTAGACGGCTTTTGACTTGAGGCTGTTCGCTCAGCCACCGTGCGATTTTTCAGCGCGCCGGCAAACTGTTTTTCCATGCGCACCGACAACTGCTTTCACGCCGCTCAACAAAAACCCAGGCGTTAAACGGCGACATCGCCAGCCGCAGGAATACGTGCACATCGCCACCTGCGTCATCAGTTCTTCCGAACCGGACAACACGCCGCCCATCGACGCGACCGTGGCCGTCGTACGGCTTTTCGGTGACCGACCGTACGGAGATGTCCGCCCCATGTTTCAAGGCTGCTGGCCGACGGGCGAAAGAGCTGTTGTCCACCACCAGCAGCGCGCCAGCGGCATGGGCGGAAATTTCGGACAGTGCCTCCAAAATCGGCCACTTCGTTCAGCGGGTTCGACGGGGTTTCCAAAACAGCAGTTTGGTGTTTTCCTTAACTGCCGCCCGCCATTCGGACAAATCGGTTTTGGGACACATAGCTTACTTCGATGCCGAACTTGGTCACGATAGCTTGAGTAAAGCCCGCGGTCGTACCAGAACAGGTTGCGGCTGGAGACGACATGGTCGCCTGCTTTGAGGAAGGTGAAAACGACGCCTGAATCGCCGAGCATGCCGGTCGAAGTCGCCACCGAACGCTCCGCGCCTTCCAATGCCGAAATGCGCTGCTCGAGGCCGCACCGTGGGATTGGCGGTGCGGTATGGTGAACCCTTTGATTTCTTTGGCAAACAACGCCGCACCCTGCTGTGCGCTTTCTCAAACATGAAACTGCTGGTCAGAAACAGCGCCCGAGTGTGTTCGCGTGGTATTGCGTCTGCTCTACCGCCGCGGATGCCAAGGTTTGCGGGTGAAGTGTTTTTGCCCATGTCCGTTCTATCTGTAGAAACCGCGCTCGTTTCGGTCGGAAACGCGATGGGTTAATTTGTTAACATTCTGCGCCAATCCGTTATGGTTTTCAAGACGGCAAAAAGTTATATCCATATAACGAAGCTAACGAAAAACGTCATTGAAACTTTTTCAGACGCGCCTTTTAATCGACCACTAACACTTTTCGATGCTTGCACAGGTAATCGATGTTGTCATCGGTACCGGCAACGTTGATGCGGCCGGAGCGCACGGCGTAAATGGCGAACTCGTTTTTCAGGCGGTCGACTTGTTCGGGCGTGAGGCCGCCGAAGGAGAACATGCCGTTTTTGTTCGATGATGAAATCGAAGTTTCTAGTGCGCCTTTTTGGCTTTGAGCAGTTCGACGAATTTTTGGCGTATGGCTTTTGATGCGACGCGCATTTCGTCGAGTTCGGCAATCCATTGTGCTTTTCATCCGCGTCTTTCAATACTAAGGCGATGGTGTTCGCGCCGTGGGAGGCGGGATTTGGTAGAAGGTGCGGATGATGGTTTTGACTTGGCTGTGGGCGCGTGCTGCGGTCGCTTCGTCTTCTGCGACTAAGGTGAATGCGCCGACGCGTTCGTTGTACGTGCCGAAGTTTTTGGAGTAGGAGCTGGCGATGAGCAATTCTTTGTTGTATTTCAAGAAGGTGCGCAAGCCGTATGCGTCTTCTTCGAGGCCGTTGCCGAAGCCTTGGTAGGCAAAGTCAAACAGGCAGCCAGCCTTTTTCGGCGGAGAGTTTGGCGAGGGTTTCCCATTGTTTGGGCGTGCTCGATGCCGGTGGTTGTGGCAGCAGCCGTGCACAGGACGACGTCGCCTTTTGCGCTTAGCTCAGGTCTTCAATCATGCCGTCCCAGTCCAAAGCCCGTGTTTGGCGGCGTAGCGTAAGTAAGGGCTTGTGCTTTGGATGCCGACGGCTTTGAAGATAGCGTTGTGGTTGGGCCATGTGGGGTTGGAAATCCAGACGGTTTGTGCGTTTCAACTGGCGTTTGGCGAACTCGGCGGCAATACGCAATACGCCCTGTGCCGCCGAGGCTTTGGGCGGTTTTGGCGCGGCGGCTGGCGACGATTTCGTGGTCTGCGCCAAAGAGGAGGATTTGGGTTTGTTCGTTGTGAGTCGGCAACGCCGTCGATTGTGGTGAGTTTTTGGTGGTTTCGCCTCGAGCAGGCGCGTTTTTCGGCTTCTTTGACGGCTTTGACGATGGGGGTTGCGCCAGATGCGTCTTTTATAAAACGCCGATGCCGAGGTTGACTTTTCGGGACGGGTTTCGGCTTTGAGATGCTTCGCCCAAGCCTAAGATAGGGTCTGCGGGGCGGCTTCGATGTGCTTGAAGAACATGGTTTTCACCTCTAAATCGGGCGGTGTATGGTAGGATTTCTGGCGGAGATTTTTACGCCGATTCATGTCGTCTGAAAACCGCCGCCCCGTTTCGAGACGGCCTATCTCGCGCAAAAAGGCGGGCCGCTATCTCCGCCCGCCGTCGTGTTTTCCGCCGGTATTTACCGCCCGTCTTCCGGTTCCGTCTCGAGTATTTCGAACACCTGCCGCAGATGAGGCAGGGAAGGTGTTGTTGGTGATCGCGGTCTTACCGGGCGTGTCGGACAATTTTGGCTACCGACTGCGCCGTTACGTATCGACCAGTTTCAGCATCGATGATGCGAGCGGGACGTGCATGTCGTTGGTGAGGTTGGTAGCCGATGCCGAAACTGGTTTTGAAACGGCCTTTGAAATACTGGTGCAGCGCCCACGAGCGTTCGATGTCGAGGCCGTCTGAAAAGGTGAGAGCATTTTGCGTGCGGCTGTCGATTTTGAGTTTTTATAGTGGGCATAGGCTTTGTCGCCCCATTCGTAGGGGTCGCCGCCGTCGTGGCGCAGGCCGTCGAAGAGTTTGGCGAAGTGAGGTCGAAGTCGCGCAGGAAGGCGTCCATGCCGACCACGTCGGTCAGGGCGATACCCAAGTCGCCGCGGTATTCGTGTACCCAGCTTTCCAGGCGGCGCGCTGGAAGTCGCGCAGACGCGAATCGAAGGCTTGAAAGCCTGTGAGACTCGTGTGCCATCGTACCGATGGGAGTGATCCGAGTTTTTGGCCAGATAGACGTTGCTGGTGCCGCGCACGATGTCGGGGTGCGGCTTTCAGCAGGTGCGGATGACGTGTCTCCTGCCACGCAAGGTTGTGAGCGGCGGCGCGTACCGAAATCGGAAATGAGAAACGGCGGGTCGGCGGGGTTCTGCTGTGCGGCCAGCTCTTTCAGACGGCCTGCGCACTGCTTGCGGGCGGCGTTCGCCTTCGGCCATGACTTCGGGCGTTTCCAAGCGGCGGAAACACAGTTCGTTGACGATAGACAGAATGTAGATTTCAAAAGAACATGGCCTGAATCATCGGACCTTCGATGCGGATGTTCAGACGGCCTTTCTCACGTCGCTCAATGAGTAACGAAACGGCGTTTGAGCCGAAAACAGCTCAAATAATCGACGAAATCGCTTTTGATAAAACGCAGGCGGCGCAAGTAATCCAGCTCGTCGTCCCGAAAGCGCATACACAACGCTTCCAGTCGCGCTCGAAATCTTCCGGATGTCCGCCAGCGGATAAACGGTGGTCTCGTTGCGGCAGCGGAACTCATACACGCTGTGCGCCTGCGGGAACTGGTGCAACATGACCTGCAACATGGTGAATTTGTATAAATCGGTATCGAGCGAGGTTGGATTATCGGTGTCCTATCGTTTGTCCCTGTTGGAAAAATATCAGGGAAAAATGGAATGGGAACGTGGCCGACGCGGTATCCGGCGTCCGGATGCGTTCCGATATTGTTTACAATATTCAGCTGACCTGCAATATTTCAAATAGTTTCGTCCGCAGCAGCTTCCGCTTCTTCATAAATGAATCTCGATTTCGCCGTAGCTTTTCGGGCTGCACAACCCCGACCAGCCTCCTTCGCCAGTTCCAGCGCGCATGAAAATTGACCACCAGATGAGCAGCGCCCTGCTCCGGCCGGAACAGGCGGAAAACCGGCTGAAACCTTTTTCGTTCAAAATCCGCCAGAATCGACGTCATCTGCGCGCGTACCGAAATGGCTTTCGCGCACTACTTCGTGGCTGCGCGTATGCTTGGCGCGCGAAAAGGATGCCGAGCCAGGCCTGCGTCAGATCGGCGACGTAAACTTCGGGCAGCTTGGCTCGACGGCGATTTCCAGCGGCAGGTACGCCCAAGCAAAATCGCGTCCCCGCACGCGGCAACGCGTCCAAACCCTGCGCCGCCAGCTTCATCTGCTCGTAAGCCAACAGACGGCGCACCAGTTCCGCGCGCGGGTCCGCCTCTTCCTCCTCAGCTTCTTGCAGGACGCGGCAGCAACAGGCGCGATTTGATTTCAATCAACACCGCCGCCATCAGCAGGTATTCCGCCGCCAAATCAAACTGATACGCTTCCATTTGGGCAATATAGTGCAGATATTGCTCGGTGATTTTCACCATCGGAATATCGAGCACGTCAATGTTTTTGCTTGCGGATCAGGTACAGCAGCAACCAGCGGCCCCCGAAAACTGCCCAGCACTACCTTCAGCGCGTCCGGCGGTATGAACAAAATCCTGCGGCATACGGTAACGGGTTCCGAACACCCATGCAATGGTATTTTTCAGACGGCATCGGCGGTTGTGCGGACGGCACGGCGGTACCGCGCGGCAAAAGTCGGGCTGCGGCATACCGCGTTTTCCTTTCAGGTGTTTTCAGAGGGCCTCATACCGGCCGCCACCGCATCTACCGCCGCCTGCGCGCAATACAGGCCGAACGTTGCTGTTACCAGCATACTCGCCCCTTGCAACCTCGCGCACGACAATCCCTGTGGGCGACGCGTGCTTGCACACGCGCCGCCCGCTGCGGCGGCGTGATGTTTTCGGTGGAATAAACGCACGCACGCGCATTTTTCTTTTCGTGTCGCGGCTGAAGCCGTAACGCTTTGCGCGTGTAGCGCAGATTGGCCAACAGCGGTCGCTGCGTTACCTAAGACAAATCGGCAGTGCGGATAAGCGCGGGATTGTTTCTGCCCGCCTGCCGCCGCTGATGATGAAAGGCCACTCGCTGCGCGCGAAATATGCGGCCATCGCCGCTTTCACGCGCACCTGGTCGATGGCGTCGATAACGAAGTCGAAAGGCCGTCTGAAAAGCGTTTTCCAGATTGTCTTCGTCCACAAAACCTCGATTTCTCCACCTCACACTGCGGATTGATTTGCAGGATGCGTTCGTGCAGCGCCGTTACCTTCGGCTTGCCGAAATCGTCGGTCAGCGCATGGAGCTGGCGGTTGACGTTGACTCCGCCCGCATTGTCCAGGTCAATCAGCGTCAGCCGGCCGATACCCGTGCGCGCCAGCGCCTCGACCGCCCACGAACCGACGCCGCACGCCGACCACGCAGACATGCCGCCTTGCGGAAACGTTGCGCGCATCGTCGCCGTACAGTTGCGCGATGCCGCTGAAACGGCGTGAAAACAAGAAATCGGTATCGGACATATTCTGCCTTGCGGTGGGTCAAAAATCGGTAGGAAGTGCTGGAAATATTGTTCGGACGCATTTCACTTGAAGCGCGGGGCTGTTGCACAATGCGGAAATAACAGCCATATATCGAACTCACTTTACAACCCTGCCGCTGATGCGGTGCGCCAAGGAGAATGAGATATGTACAAACATTTGAGTTGTTGCTGTCGACGGCAAGCGAAACCGCTCTGAATGCGTTGAAACATGCAGCCGATCTGGCAAAGTCGGTTCAAGCCCGCCTGTCGCTGGTCCATGTGGCCAATCCGGCCGAATACATGGCGCCTCGCGCCCGAATTCCTCCAGCACGAAAGCTATGAAGCCGCTGCGGTGGCGCAAGGCAACGAAGTTTTGACTCGCGGAGAAACGGCGGCGGGATACGGCGACCGATGCAGCGAGTGACCGCTCGTCGCTCAGCACAGGCGCGCGCGAAATGGCGCAGGACGGTGGATTACGCCGATGAAAACGGTGCCGACCTTCTGGTATTGGGTACCCACGGCCGCACCGGTCTGATGCACCTCCTGATGGGCAGCTTTGTCGAAAACCGTCATGCGTCAGAGCCACTCTGCCGCTGCTGATTATCCGCAGCAAAGCGGAAGAAGAGGCTGAATCGAGATACCCCGCAAGCCAGGCACTCGAAGGACGGTGATGAGCGAGAGGCCGTCTGAAAGCAGTTTCAGACGGCCTCTCGGCGTTTTAGCCGGGATTGGCCGTAACGGCTTTTGCATCCTTTTTAAAAAACGAGCGGCATATCCCCGCTTACCAAAGGTTAAACCACTCTTTTATCCTGCTGCTCCTACCGCCGCCCTGCCCGTTCTGCACTTTGCGCTGTTCCCGACGGTAATCCCACGGCGCCTGCGGGTGTAGCCCGTTCCACAATCTGTTGCGGGCTCTGCCGCGCGCATTTTCCCGCGGCGGCATAGGCGGCATAGTCCGTTTTCTGTTTTTCGCGGCATAGGCATTGTACGCCATGCCGGCGCCATCCCGAACCTGCATCAGATTCAAGTCCTCGCCGTCCATGCGGATCTGCGCGACTTCCGCCCGTAGCGAGCCAAGCTCGAAAACGGTAACGTTCACGTTTTCGCTGTCCGCCGCCCTTTTCAGGTTTTGATGCGAACGGGTGCCGTAAGCCTGCTGCAATTCGGGCGCGTCGATATAGGCTCAAGCGGATTTATGTTTGAGGCCGTCGCTGTCGGTAACGTGCAGGTGTCGCCGTCGGATACGGAGCTACGCGGCCGGTAGGGCCTCGTTTGCTTATACTCTTTCTGCGCTCCGGCTGTTTTTGCCGCACTACGGACGACAGCAGTTCGGTCAGGTCTTCGGAACGGCGCCGCTGATTTTCAGTGCGGCGGCAAGGCTCGTATCCAGCCATTCCGTCTGCCCGCCGAGCACACCGAGCAATGCGATGATGATTGCGGCCTTTTGAACATAATCGGGTCTTTCCGTATGATATTTGAATATCAGGCCGTCTGAAAAATTTTCAGACGGCCTATCCTGTTTTTAAACCGATTTTTCAGGCATTATCGGTTTCAAGCTCGCTTTTGGCCGGGCAGGATGACTTTCGCGCCCTGTTCGGCTACCCAACACAGTATCGGCGTTATGGCCGAAGATGCCGTTTTCCACCACGCCGGTAATGTGGTTGATTTCGTCTTCCATGCTGACCGGACGGTCGATGTGCGGCCGTAGTACGTCTACAATCTGATTGCCGTTGAAAGTGGTGAAACCGACGCGCAGTTCCGGTTCGCCGCCCTCGCCACCAGCTTGCGCGACACCAGCGAACGCGTGTGATGACTTCACCGGCAGCGGAATTTGCCAAACGGGATACTATATGCTTTCGTCGCAATGCAGACGAATTTATCAGACGCGCTGGCGACGATTTTTGTTCAGATGCGCGCCGCCGCTGCCTTTTAATCATTTGCAGCGTACGGTTGACTTCGTCCGCGCCGTCCACATACACCGCCAAACCGGACACGTCGGACAAGGATACTTCGAATGCCGTATTTTGCCAAAAGTTCGCTGGATTTCACGGAAGTGGAAACCGCTTTTAATCTGTTTGCCGCTTTTGCCCAAAGCCTCGATGAAGACTGATTGATGGTCGAGCCGGTACCGATGCCGATGTATTCGTTTTCAGGTACGAATTCCACTGCTGTGCAGCAATCGCGTTTCAGTTCGTCTTGAGTAGCCATGAGTGTTTTTCCTAATCGGTTGGGGGAATGTAGATTTGTTTCGATACTAACACTTTTCATGCCGCCAGTCATGGCGGTATCGGCTTTTGTGCAGCAACACCGCCGCCTGCGCCTCGATAGCTTCCATGCGCAGATAGCCGAGTTTTCGTTGGTTTTGCCTTTGATATCACAGGCCGTCTGAATGCCCAAATCGGCGGCAATGTTGCGCGCATGCGGGAATGTGCGGCGCGAGTTTGGGCTTTTGCGCGATGATGGTCGTATCCACGTTCACAACGCGCCAGCCTCAAAAGCCTGCACACGCTTTGATACGCTTCGCGCAACAACATGCGGCTGTCGGCATCTTTTGAACTCAGCGGCGTATCCGAAAATGGCCGCCGATGTCGCCCAGACTCGCCGCAGCCGAGTAAAGCGTCGGTAATCGCGTGCAAAAGCGCGTCGGCATCGGAATGACCGAGCAGATCTTTTTCAAACGGGATATTTACGCCGCCGAGGATCAAAATCGCGGCCTTCTTCGAGCGCAGGACATCGTGGTTCTGTCCGATGCGGATATTCATGTTTTGTCCTCAATCGTCAGCCGTCTCGAAAAACGGTTTCAGACGACCCAGCAACCAACGCCTCACAATCAATTCATCCTGCCGCAGCGTCAGCTCAAAATTGCGCGATCGCCCTGCACCAGCAGCGTTGCACGCCCAGCTTTTCCACCGCCGACGCTTCGTCTGTAATACCGCTCAAATCCTCTGCCGACAAAGCTCGGTGCAACAAGGCGTCTGAGCTGCGGGGTTTGCGCCCGCCACAATCCCGGCGCGAAACGGTTTCGCCGATATGGTTTTTACCACGCGCGTTTGAGCGATCGGCAACGGGTACTGCCATCACCGCCCTGCTCTTGTCCCGCCCGCTTCTTCAATCAGACGTCAACGCGCCCGCGGTAGGCGGCAACGGGCGGCGTCGTGAACAAGAATGTTGGTCCTGTTCCGCCGCCAAGCCTGCGCCAACAATGCGGATACGCCGTTGCGCACCGTTTCCGCACGGCTTGCTCCGCCTACACGAAATACGCGTGTTTTGCTGGAAGGGTCGTCTGAAACGTTTGGTCTTCGGGCGATGTGATACGGCAATCAAATCAATGGCAGGATGGTTTTTCAAAAGATAGCTATCGTATGCTGCAACACGGTTTTGCCGTTGATTTTCAACGTATTGCTTGGGCTTTCCCGCCCCAAAGCGCGCTCCGATACCGGCGGCGGAATCAGCGATATTGCGGCGCGTCATAGCTTCGGCTCCGGCTGTTTCGGCTTTCTGCGCCACAGACAGTTTCGCCCTAAACCGTCCAGATATTGTTCGTGTGCGGCGAGTTCCTCTGCGCTGGCTTTGATAACCTTCAAATGAGCCGGACGCTTGGTTTCCGGCAATAATGACCGGTTTGACTTCCTCGTCTTCTTCTTTTCTCGCCGCCCATTAAATCAAACTGCTGGCGCGTCATGGCGAGATACACTCGCCCAAAAAGCTCGCAGTCAATCAACGCGCGTGCAGCACGCGCTTGCTGCGGTCGACGGAAAAGGCGGTTGCACAAAGCATCCAAACTGGCTTTCCGACCGGGGAACATTTCCCTGCCATCGCCAGCGTGTCGGTCACGGTGCAGCCAAGTTCCTCAATGGAAGGCAGTCCATACTTGGCGAAATTCCATGTTCAGGAAGCCGACGTCAAACTTGGCATTATGGATAATCAACTCGGCATCGCGTATAAAATCAGCAATCTGCCGCCCTACTTCGGCAAACGGCGGCGCATCTCTTCCAAAACCTCAATGGTCAAGCTGCGCACCTTTGCCGCCTTCAGGCATATCGCGCTCGATGGATATATAAAATGAAGGTTGTTGTCGGTCATTTCGCGGTTGGATCGGCTTCCAGACCGGCAAACCTCGACTTCGATCGGTCGCCGCCTTCGGCATAAAGGGCCCGTGGTTTCGGTGGTATCAAGGATAATCTGGCGTTTGCTCACATGTCGTCCCGTTTGAATTGGCTGCATCATACTAAACGAGAAGAGTGAAAAGTATAGCCGTCCTGCCATGCGAACCTGGAGGCCGTCTGAAACACCGGTTATTTTCAGGCTTTGATATGAACACCCATAGTGACTGATTTAACAAAGATTTTCAAATTTATTTTATTTTAAATCATTAGGTTACCACATTTGATGACGACACAATAACAATTATCATTTGCACTTTGGATTTTTGCGTATAATTCAATCCAACGAAACAGCAACTCACAGAACGAAAGGAGAAAGAAATGCCGGAGTATGTACAAGTCTCTCTCGACATCTCCGAGACTGCATCAACAAAATCCTGTGCGTTCGCTTTTGGCCACACAATGTTGCAACGATTGTGAAGTGCATCGATGCTACATATATATGTTACCTTAGACTGTCGATATGACGTTTGGCTGCATGGCAGCTGGCTGAAAGCTGCAAACCGAAAGCATCCTGCCCATCGAAGACGAAGACAGCTACGCGCGTCTGAGCTGGGTGGCCAGCACAAGGAAGTCAAACAAAAGACAGCCTCTACAACCGCGTCGTTTCCGCTCCAAACGCAAAAATGCGGCGGACGAAAACAAATTCAATCAAACCGGCCGATGCGCGTTTGCTCGAACTGACCTCGCAGCAAGGACGGCTGACTACAGGACAGCAAAGATTTATCGCTTTCACCCCACGATTTGGTAGGCCCTTTTATCCGGCAACATATCAATTAGAGAATTTGCCTTGTAACAGTTTTGGTAGTGGTTTGTGCCCTGCGCCCCTTAAAATTTTAAAGGGGCGATTTTCGGCCGGACGACATACCGCCGTTTTCCAACGACGCCCGCCGGTTTTTCCAGTAAAATAAGGCCGTCTGAAAAATACCGCTGGAACCGATATGCAACTGCTCAACACATACAAGCGCAAAGATTAGGCAGCCGCAAACAATGCCAGTGGCTGATTGATAACGGTTGCATAGCCGTCAACGGCGAAATCTGCAGCGACGCCAAAAGCAGCATCAAACTGAAGAAGTCGAAACACTGGCTATCGACGGAGAACCCATCTTTGCCGTGCCCTGCCCTATTTTCTATATATTGCTCAACATAGCCTGCCAATTACGAAACTTCGCAACAAACCACAGCAATACTCCCTCAGTGTATTCAGCCTGTTTCCCCAATCATATGCGCAATATCGACATGCAGGCGGTCACGCTCGACGCCGACACCACAGGAGTTTTACTGATTACAAAACGACGGACAGTTTAACCATCGGGTTACTGCCCAAACACAAGGTTCCCAAACTCTACCGCGTTACTCTAAAACATCGCTGCCGACAACCGTCTGTGCGAAACGCTGAAGAACGGCGTATTGCTGTACGATGACAACGAAACAGTCGCTGCCGATGAAGCAGTATTGGACCTGACTGTCCTGTTGATGACGATTACCGAAGGCAAATACCACCAGGTTAAACGTATGAGGTTGCCGCCGGCAACCGGGTCGAACGCCTGCATCGCGAAAAATTCGGCGATTGAGCGCCGACGATCTGCCTCCCGGCAGTTGGAAATTTATCCGTGTGTGGAAATTTTCAACCTTTTCAACAAATTTTCCCGAGAAATATTCTGTATTTTTATTTTATAAAAATCAGTTATATAGATATAACAAAATTGTATTAACCTCAATTTAACATCATGAAAGTGAACTATTGTATAATTCACCTGTCTCAGTGGGCGGGCTCACTCACGGGCAAGAGAGAGTAAGTGAGTAAGACGTTTTCCCTGTAATGTGTCTGGCCATCTATACTTTTCCCTTAGTATAGATGGTATCTGCATTTTTAACAACTAAAATATTATCACTATAAAATTATTTTCTTTGCCATTTAATAATTTGGTACAGCGTAGAAAACATTCTATCTGGTCCATTCCTCCTCTTCTCCTGCTTTTACCGGCTACTACCTGCATACAGCTGCAATTACCAACAGCATGCAGACCATTCAAACCCTCACTGAAATCGCATCTCTCAGACGACTCCATATTCTCCTCGTCAGGATATTTTCCTGTTTATTTATCCAATTTAATAGGAAAATACACTATTTCTTCTTCTATTATTTGTCAGCGACAACCTCAAGCTGCATAATATTACAGCACCCCTTACCAATTATTTATCCGTATCAAGAATGTCTCGCAGACCAAACCCGTCGCCAAACTTGGTCCAACCGTTTGACTGAGATCCTCGCCGTTGCCGGCGCGACTGGAAAATGGTTTCGGCGCGACGTGGCGTTTCCGCGTATTTGGTCGAAAAGCGGTTCGGCGCGCGCGCGTATGTGCTTTTTATTCTGTATCGCCATGTTTGTTACCGGTATTCCGATGATTTTGTGGTGGAAAACGTCATCGACGGCGCAAAGGTGTGAACGCGCTGGATGTGCGTTCGGCGGCGCTCGATGAACGGCAAACCCGTCGCCAAAAATTTGGAAACCGGTCGGCTGGATGGGCTGATTGCTGGCGTTTGGCATCATGGCGTATTGCTATGGTGCGGCGGCACGTGATCAGCTATATCGTTAATCATTATTACGCGAAATCTGGATATTTCCAGCATGTCAGCGGCGAAATAACGAAAAAGCTCGCCAGCCTACACATCGAAACAGCCCTTTGGGAAATTGCGTCTCATAGCACTTTCTTATTTGTCGTTGTGAACCAATGGATTTTGGCCAAAGGCGTCATCGGCGGTACTGAAAAGAGCGGCGAAATACCCGATGCCGCTGCTGTTTTTGTTCCTGATTGCCATGGTCGCGCAACGTTACTCTGCCGGGCGCGATGGAAGGATTACTTTTCATCTGAAGCCCTGACTTCAGTAAGATTACCGCCGAACTTTTCGTCTTCGTTTTGCAGTATTCTTCGCCTTGAGCTTGCTCGGCGTGATGATTACCTTTGTCCAGCTATCTGGATAAAACGAAAATTTGGTGCAAACCGCAGTCATTACCGCAATTACTACTACCATCATCGCCGTACTTGCGGGCTTTTATGATTTTCCCGTCGCTCTTCAGTTTCGGCGTCGCGCCCACTCCGGGTCCAACTTTGGTATTCCAAAAGCTATTGATTGTGTTCTCGAATATGTGGGCTGGACCCAGGTTCGTGATTTTCTTTCGCTGCTTCTGATTGCTGCGCTGACAACTTCGCTGACCATTTATGAAGTGTTGATTACGACGATCCAGGAGAAAACCAAAATCCGCCGTACCGCCGCGATTACGATTGTGTTACGCCATCTTTATCTTCGGTAACGATCTCCGTCCATTCTGAGCTATGGTCCGTGAAAGACGTTTCCGTGTTCGCAAAATATTTTCGATGCCTTTGACTACATCATGGCAAATATCTTATTTATGCTAACCGCGCTCGGCTCCGCGCTGTTTGTCGGTTTCGTGATGAAGGACGAAGCGAAGGACGAATTGCTTTATAAAGGCAACCATACGACGGTCACTATTTGGTTTACCCTATGTAAAATATCTCGTGCCGTTGGTGATTTGCTGATTTTTCGTCAGCAACTTGTTCTAACCGAACCAGATAACATCCATAAGGCCGTCTGAAAAACATGAAACAGGCTTTCAGACGGCCTTTGTTTCGTTCCTCGCAGCGAAATACGGTATAATCAGGCATTTCAGCACATTACCGACCCTGTTTTTCAGACGGCCTCATCTGAATTTATGGCTACAAAACCTTCTCTTCCAAATCGCCATCACCGCGACACAGTCCGTCAAAACACAACACGCGGAAAACTGGTGTCAAAACCCAGCCCAACAAACTTTCAGAAAACCTGAAGGCCGCGAAGCCCCTGCAACGGACGAAGCCAAGAAAAACCGTCCTGAACATGTCGTCAATCTGATTAACGATACCTTGTGGCTGCTGGGTTTACCGTCAACCGCTCTACATCGGCATTTCTTTTGGCCAGCTTCGATATGACCGACCCTTTCGCATGGTCGCACAGCGTGATGCCCGTCGAAGAGGTGCGCAACTTCGGCGGTTTGTTCGGCGCATACCTTCCGACGTCGGCTACCATCTGTTCGGTCTGTCGTTTTGGTGGTGGATTGCCGCCTCTGCGTGTTTTTGTATAAAATTTCCGCCCGTTGCAAAACAGGAAAACCACAAACCCTACAACCACCTGTATCGCAGGCATAGCTTTGCTGTTGCTGTTGTTTTGCAGCCCGATTTTAGAATTTTTCCTTCTCACAATACATGGCGACCGCCGCCCGTCGGCGCAGGCGGTTTGTCGGCGCGGTCGCCGGTACCGGCTTAAGCTGGCTGTTGGGCAAATCGGGCAGCCTCGGTTGATTATCGCCGTTATCCCGTTGCTTGCCGTGTCGTTGCTGGCGCAAGTCTCTGGCTGGAAGTTGCGGCCAAAACCGGCCGCAATACCGAAAAACATGTTGCTCGGACTGTTCCGCAGGCTGTTTGCGAAAACAGAAGGCGTCATTACCGAACTGCCTGACGCGAAAAACACCGCCGCATGGTCAAAGAAGCCAAAACGATTACCGCCGTCCGACCGCTGCTGGAAGGCAGCAGCAGTAACCGTAAAATTCGGTTGCCGTGTCTGTCGCCCCGCCGCCCAAAAATTCAAAACCTCGCTGTTTGACGACGAAAAACCTCAATAACCCACCGCCTTCCGGCGAATACCAGAAACCTCCGCAGTCAACTTGCTGCGCATCCCGCAGCGAACCCGCTACCGCTGCAACCTGAGGAATTGCAGGCAAACTGCCGGAGCTTTATCGAATCCAGCGGCAGAGTTCGGCATCGCGTGCAAGCCGTGTCCAAGCCACTTTCCCGGCCCCGTGATTGGCTACTGCCATGAAACTCGAACCGGCTCAGGGGTGAAAGGCAGCCAGACTGTCGCCTTGTCGGCAAGATTTGGCGCGTTCGATGTCCTCTTCAGGCAGTGGCAGCATCGTCGAAACCATCGCCGGCAAAAACACGATGGGCATTGAGTTGCCGAACGAAAAACGCCAAGACGTGATGTTGAGCGAAATTCTCTCTTCACCCGTGTGTGTTTACCGAAGCCAAATCCAACCGACCGTTGCCTGGGGCAAAGACACATCTCCGGCATCGCCCGTGGTCGGCGACTCTGGCAAAAATGCCGCACCTTTTGGTCGCCGGTGCATGACCGGTTCGGCAAACCACGTCGGTGTGAACGGCATGATTATGTCGATGTTGTTCAGCCAAACCCGACGAAGTCCGCTTTTCATCATGTATAGACCCGAAAATGCCGGAACTGGAGACGCATGACGACGGCATTCCGCACCTGCTCTCGCCCGTCGGGGCGACATGCGCGATAGCAGGCAGGCACTGAACTGGTGTGTGTGGCCGGAAATGGAACGCCACCGCCTGCTCTCGCACGCCGGAGTACGCACCGACGGCTTTCAACATCGAAGATGCCAAAGCCGCAGGCAAACCCTTGCTCAATCCGGTTCAGTCTGGAACCCCTGACGAACCGAAACCCGCTGGAAAACTGCGCGATGACGGTGGTCAGTCATCGACGAACTGGCCGACCCGATGATGACCGAACGCAAGCGCCGTCGGAGCAACAAATCGCCCGCCCGCCCAAAAAGCGCGTGCCGCCGGCATTCATACGATCGTTCGCCATTGCCAATAACGCCCCAGCGCGTCGATGTCGACAGGCCCGTTTACGCCAACATACCGGACGCGTATGGCGTTTACCGTACAGCAAAATCGACAGCCGCACCATCCTCTGACCAGATGGAGCGGACGAATGGCTGAAATACGGCGACCCATTGTTCCTGCAGAACTGGCAGCGCCGAACCCGTGCGGCTGCAAGGCGTTCGTTTCTGGACGACGAAGCACACCAAGTCGTCAACTTCGTGCCGAGCCCAGCGCCCGCCGACCATATTGAAGGTTTGCCCAGCGGCGAAGCCGCACGAAACCACCAACATCGTCAATCCGAATGGCAGTACGACGAACTGTTCGATCGGGCCGTCGCCTTCATCCTCGAGTCGCGCAAGACCTCCATCTCCGGCATTGCAGCGGCAGCTGCGCGCCGTTACAACCGAGCCGCCAACCGATGGAGGCACTCGAAACGCCATATCGTCTCCTCGCCGACGCCGGCGGAAGCCGGCGCATTTTGGCACAAAAAGACAATGCCTAAAACAAGCAATCCTAAAAAGGCTGTCTGAAAACTTCCGGCATTTTCAGACGGCCTTTTTCCTGAATTCACTGCATCTCCCTGCAAAATATATTTTATCCGAACATTGTGATATACTTGCGGCTGAATTTTACCTTTTCGCCTTAGGAATCAGCGGACAGGAAACAATACGTTCTGGCCTTGCTTTGACATCACTTTCCGCAAAGGCGGAAACCGTTATCTCGTTTATCAATCAACACAACAAATTAAGGGTTACGATGAGCGGTAACTGTTGAAACTTTAGAAAACTTAAATCCAAAGTAATAGTGTTCGGCTTGGGCCGACAACGCTGAAACCGACAAAACTGAAACAAACCCAACGCTGCGTTAAAAATCGACGGCTTCCGTCCGGGCAAAGCCCCGCTGAAATGGTCGCCGGCGTAATGCGCGCCTGTTCGAAGTTATAAACGAGAATTGGTGCACGCGCGTTCTACGACATCGCCGTAAGCGAAAACCCGAGTCGCCGGCTTCCCGTTTTGAAGGCGGAAGAACAGGACAAAGATTCACCTGCAAATCGCCGCCATCTTCGAAGTATTCCCCGAAGTCAGCATCGCGATTATCCGCCAGCGAAATCGAAAAGTAACTTCCAGTCGGTGACGCCAGTCGAGAAACCGTGAAACCTGCGCAAACAACGTACCCCAATCCATGTCGATCGCGCGGCCCAAACAGCGACCCGCCATCATCGACTTCGAAGGTAAAATCGACGGCGGAACCTTTGCCGGCGGGTTCTAAAAATTACGCCTTCTGTACTGGGTTCCGAATATGCTGCCCGAATTTGAAGTCATCGGTACGAAAAGCGGGCGAAAGCAAGGACGTGGAAGCCAACTTCCCCGAAGACTACCATGGAAGACGTTGCCGGTAAACCGCAGTATTCACCATCACCCTGAACAACGTATCCGAAGCCACACCCTACGGGCGGACGCCGAATTCCGCGCGTTAGGCATTGCAGACGGCGATGTTGCCAAAATGCGCGAAGAAGTGAAGAAAAACGTAGCGCGCGAAGTGAGCGCCGTACGCAAGAACAAACCAAAGAATCCGGTGATGGATGCGCTGCTCAAAGCGGTCGAGCTCCGGCGCCCAACGTCTTGTCAACGACGAAGCCGCACGCCGGCGGAAGAAATGAAGCAGAACTTTGTCAATCAAGGCATACACGCAGGCCAAGGAACCTTGCTTGGCGGATATGTTCAAAGAACAGGCGCACCGCCGCGGCATTGGGCCCGATTCTGGCCAAACTGTTGAAGAAAACAACCGAACCGACTGAAGAGCAAATCAAAGCTGTGGTTGCCACCCTTGCCGAAAAGCTTGCGAAGACCCGCAGGAAGTCATTGATTGGTATATGCGGACGCAAGCTACCCGGTAGGCCCGACATCACTGGCCGTCGAAAGCGTCGTCGTCTCTGTGCTGTAAAGCCAAAGCAACTGAAAACCTATCGTTCGACGAAGTCATGGGTGCTCAAGCTTCAAGGCCGTCTGAACAGATAGCACCGAAGCGGCGCATAGCGTGTTTTGGTGCTTTTCAACCATTTACAGGAACAAAACACCTTCGACTTCACAATTACCTCGTGCCGACTGTTATCGAGCAAAGCGGCCGGGCGAACGCGCTTTTGATATTTATTCACGTCTGCTCAAAGAACGCATCGTATTTCTGGTCATCCGGTGGACGACCAATCCGCCAATCTGTCGTGGCGCAACTGCTGTTTCTGGAAAGCGAAAAATCCTGACAAAGATATTTTCTTTTACATCACCTCCGGGCGGCTCCGTATCGGCGCGTCGATTTATTGACACTACAACCTATCAAACTCCAACGTATCATCCTGTGTCTCGGCCAAGCCGCCGCCAGCATGGGGCATTCCTGCCGTCCGCCGGTGAAAAAGGCAACGCTTCGCCCCGCCCAACAGCCGCATTATGATTCACCAGCTGCTCATCAGCGGCGGCCTCTCAGTCAGGCATCAGACACTGAAACCACGCCAAAGAGCGCCGTTCGCCGAAAGAAAAGCTCAACCGCTCGCCAAACACAGGCCGCGATCTGGCCGATTTGAACGCGACACCGACCGCGACAACCATGTCGCCGAGGAAGCCAGAATACGGCTTGGTCGATCAAGTTTTGGAAAACCGCGCTCGCAGGTGATGATGGTGGTCGGAAGGCCGTCTGAAACCGAAGTTTCAGACGACCTTCCATTTATATCAAACGTTCGAATCAAATCACCCGTTATTGGCCGTCACATCATCTGCAACTTACGGCCTCAACAGTTGCGAAGCGGTATAGCTTCTCCCGAAGCGAATGTGAAACCATCGGCATTATTTGTGTGAGTGATTCAGGATAGTCAGCGTATCGTCGGGTACCTTTCAACTGGATTGTCCAGCCGGTACCGGTGGTGATTTCCAAATCTTTGATACCAGGCCGTCTGAAAAAACGCACGCCGGCCTCGCCGACCCCCCTTTTCCGATACTCAGGGTATCATGTCCGCCCCTTGCCGAAGACTACGGTATCGGAATCTCCCTTGAAAGTAATCTTATCGTCGCCGATACCGGCATCAACGCTTTTTCGCTCCACTTCAACGGTATCGTTACCCTTTGCCCGTAAAAGTGTTTTTGAGATAACTTCCTGGATATGAATTTTTATCTCCTTGACTGTACCGTGATTACAGGTGGGTTCCCTTCCTCATAAAAAGAACTGCTTGGACCTATTGTCCTATCATCCAGATATTCGATTACCTTGCCGTCGTCGGATAAATGCGAATTGCAAGCCGAAATGCTGGATAACTGATTGGAAAGTATAGCTGCCGCTATCAAATTCAAAATTGACACCGCCCATCCACATCTGGTTTTTGATGGTCATATCATCCGTAATTTTAATCGAAGATTCCATATCTCCGTCTGTACGGGGAGTGGTAACAAAATCATTAAGATGGGCATAGCCGATACCTTCTTTGCCGTATCCACGGGTTACGGAATGACAAGTCATCCAGCGTCAGTCCGCCGGTGAATTTCACCGGCCTGCATGGATGAAGGGAGTGTATCTGTCATCAAGATCAAACATGAAATCAAAGATGGTATCGTGCCCGTACCTTTGCCGAAAATATAGGTATCCTTGCGCAATCCTCCTTCCGACAATCACCCGCGCCCCATCCAGCAAATCGTCTCCGAATCTGCATAAGTCCGTCATTGTCGTTACCGCCATAGAGTTTATCGTCAGGCACAATCTAAAATTAAGGCACTGTGTTCAACAATGAGGTCATCCTGTCTCCACCGTAGAGGGTATCCTCCGTCGCTGCCGCCATTAATATAATCATCGTCGACCGTTCCTCGCAGCGTGTCATTTCCTGAGGTACCGCGGCTGGTGCTTTACTGTAATGCCCTCCGCTCACCGCTTTCTGAAACTCGTCCACACTGTATGATTTCCGCCGATTTCAAATCTGCTGATAACCGGATTGACAGGCCGTCTGAAACTGGCGGCTGATGGTCATTTCCTCTTACGGAAGCTAATAATCCATCCGTACCGTCGACTGCACGGGTAAACAGCCTAAGCGTACCGATATCGATTTAATGTCGAATCTGATTTGGTATTGCGGTCGGAAGCCCATCGATAACGGTAGTTTTCCCGTCGAAGAGATAAATATCGTTGCCCTTTCCGCCACAGACGGTTCTACCCGTTCCGCCGTCCAAAATATCGTTGCCGGCTCCGCCATAATACTGCCCCTTTCCACCATAGAGCTCGTCGTTTCCATCACTCGTTGATGATCGTTGCTGGCTCATCTACGATATCGTTACCCCGACTGCTGTACAGACGGTTATATTCGCATTGCCTACCAGCAAATTCATTTACTATTGCCTGCGTTATAAATATTTGCCTCCCAATAACTCAAGATTCTCAACATTACGGCAAAGTATAGCTGATACTGCTGTTTACGCTGTCAATCCCTTCGCCCGATTTTCATCAACCGTATCTCCGATGTCGTCCACTTTGTAAGTATCGTTTCGACGCCGCCGTGCATGGTATCTTGCCCCTGATCGCCCCAGAGTTTGTCGTGTCCATCGCCGCCGTTGAGCGTGTCACATCCCCGCCGATCAATCTGGCTCTGGCATACCCTGTTGAGCTGCACGTTACCGACGCCGCCGTCAATAACATCCCTACCGTCCGGTACCGTTTATAACGCCGTCTTTGGCAGTTCCTGTGATTTTATTTTTAGGCGGTTCTTCAAGTCGGTCGAGACAGCCCTTCTTTTCAGTTAAAGCCACCACGCGCCGTATAAGTCTCTGCTTCGAAATCTGAAACCGGTTGACGGCGGGTTCGGTTTCGTTTCAAATATTGGTTGCGGATGGTTAACGAAGTTTCACCATTGATTTTTACGACCCAAACCGTATTGCCGGAAACATTGGTTGTCTGCGCGATTGAAATTATCTGGCATCGGATTCCGCTGCTGAATCGCACGGTATTGTTACCTTGATTATCAATGATGGTATCGTGCCCGCTGTTTCATTGAAAACAAAAGTATCTTTCGCCCATATCGCCCTGCAATATATCGTTACCCTTGCCGCTGTTGAGAATATCGTCGCTGTTACCGCCATAAAGCCTGTCGTCACCTCGTCACTGCTGACTGAATCTTTGCTGTCGCTCCAGAGTTTGTCGTTACCTCGCCACCGTTGATATTGTCTTCACCGCCCGCGCCGTAGACGGTATCGTTGCCGCGGCCGCCGTTCAAACGGTTGTAACCGTCGTTGCCGGTCAGAGTATTGTCGGCATTGTTACCCAAACCGTAAATATTCTGGCGTACCGGTCAGCGTAGTTTTCAACATTATTTTGGCAAAACGTAGTCGGAGCATTGCTGTGCTACACTGTCCGGTGGCTCGCCGTTGATTTACCATTGATTTTATCCGTGCTGCTGGTTACATAATAAACATCGTCTGCCGCCGTTCCCTGTATGGTTTCTCGGAGACGCTTCTTAATTGGGCTTACTGCATAGACAGTGTGTGTAGCTTTGTTAAACATTACCTTTGTTCGCTCATGACGGGTATTTCCTGTCAGTAGACTTCTATTTCACTTACAGATGAAATTACTGCGAAGTATCTGACTTTAATTTTTCATAATAGTTCAAATCTTTTTCTTTAAATAAAGTTTACGGTGAATTCTGCAATTTATTACAGACAATTTTATTGATTGATACCTCATACAAAATAGAAGAAGGCCGTCTGAAATCTTGCAGATTTTTTTCAGACGGCCTTTATGCTCAAACCAGTTACTGCACCATGTGCGACCGGCCACCTCGATAACGTCGAAACATTCAAGCTGATCGCCCAAGATCCCGTTGAAGTTTTCAGCATCAGGCCGCATTCGAAACCCGCGTACTTCTTTAACATCGTCTTTAAAGCGTTTCAACGAGGCAAGTTCGCCGGTATGAATAACGATGACGTTGCGAATCAAACGGATGTGAATCGCGTTTCACCACGCCGTCGGTAACCATAATAGCCCGCAATATTGCCAACCTTGATACGCTGGATAACCTGGCGGATTTCCACCGTACCGGTAACCTGCTCTTCTGTTCCGGCGCCAACATTCCGCTCATATGGCGGCCTTCACGCGTCGTCGATGGCGTCGTAATACGTTGCAGTAGCGGATTTACATCCTCATTTTCCGCCAACTGGTGGCGGAAGCATCGGCACGTACATAAAGCCGATAATGAACGCGCGCCCGAAGCAATGGCAAGGTTGACATCGGATTCGGTATCCTGCTGACACCGCTGTGCAACACGTTCACCACCACTTCTTCGTTGGATGTTTTCAGACTGCTCAAGGCTTCGTAAGAGTCTCGCACGTCGGCCTTGATAATGACCGACAACGACTGGGCTTTGGTTTCGCCCATTGTTGGAACATATTTCCAGCTTCGCTGCCTGTTGCTTGGCCAAACGCACATCGCGGTATTTGCCTGGCGGAACAATGCGATTTCACGGCTTTTTTCTCGTCCGCCACGGCCAGATTCGCCTGCATTCGGCACGTCCGACAAACCGAGGATTTACAGGAATCGACGGACCCGTCTCATTAATGGCCTTGCCGTTTTTAATGGTCATGGCACGGATTTGCCAAAAGCCGTACCGGCCAGCAGCATATCGCTCTTTTTCAGCGTACCGCTTTGCACCAACAATGTTGCTACCGCGCCGCGCCCTTTATCAAGGCGGGCCTCAACGATGATACCTTTGGCCGGAGCATCGACAGGCGCGGTCAGTTCCAACACCTCCGCCTCCAGCAACACCGCCTCCAGCAACGCATCAATGTTCAAACCTTGGCAGAAACATCGACAACTGGACACACCCCCTATCTGTCAGGCACGACTTCATGCGCGGTCGCTCTGGCGGATAGCCGCCGGGATTGGCAGCCTTTATCGATTTTGTTTACTGCTACCACCATCGGCACGCCCGCTGCTTTCGCATGTGCAATGGCTTCGATGGTTTGCGGCATCACGTCGTCGGCTGCAACCGAGAATCACGATGTCGGTTGCTTGCACCGCGCGCGCATGGCGGTAAACGCTTCGTGACCCGGAGTATCCAAGAAGGTAATCACGCCGCGCGGAGTTTCAACGGTATGCACCGATGTGCTGGGTAATGCCGCCCGCTTGCCTTTGAACCACTTTTGCGCGGCGGATATAGTCCAACAGCGAGGTTTTACCGTGGTCGACGAATCTATGACGGTAACAACAACTGGCGGACGCGGCAGAGCTTCGGCCTCTGTTGTTTTCTACGCCCTCATCCAAGAATGCTTGGGATCGTCGGCGGTGGCAGGTTTGCCGATGGGTTTGGTTCTTCCACCACAATCAGGGCGGTGTCTTGGTCGATGGATTGGTTGATGGTAACCATCATACCCATTTTCATCAGGGCTTTGACGACTCCACGCCTTTGACTGCCATTTTAGGTGCCAAGTCGGCCACGGTAATGGTTTCCTGGGAACCAAGACTTCGTGTACGACAGGTTCGGTCGGCGCTTGGTTAATGTTGGTTCCGCCTGAGCCAGCTTTTTTGCCTTCTTGCCGCCGCGTACGCGTTCCTTTCATCACCGCTGCGTCCGGCATTACGGTCGCGGGCTGCCTTTGCCGCCTTTAATTTTGCTAAGCTGCGGCTTTGGTTATCATCGTCGCGTTGTGACGGTCGTCTTTTTTCATGCGGGCGGGAGCGGCGGTTTTATCACCGGCAGCTGCTGCTTTTTCAGACGGCCTCTGTATTCCGCTGTTTTAACGCCGCCCGTTCGGCGGATCTTTACCTTCTTTGGCAGCCTTGCTTCCTGCTGTACTTGTTGCCTCATGGCTTCGCGGCGTGCTTGGCGCTCCTTGTTTTCCTTCAGTAACGCCTTCCTGATGCGCGCGGCATGGCGGCGGCCCTGCGGCGTGCCTCTTTTCGTCACGCTGCGCCTGTTCTGCCGCGCTGACTACGGGTTGCACCTGGTCTGACGGTCGTTTTTTTCGTTTCTTTGATTTGGCCGATTTACCCTGTTTGGCCGGTCGAGTTTTTGGGTTGCGATTCCTTGGCGGGATGTTCCGTTTTGCCCGCTTTCTCTGTTCCGTTTTGCCTTCTTGGCAGCTAACTTGCCGCTTCTGCTTGCGCTTTTAGCTTTTTCTTCCGCCGCTTTTCAGCGGCAGCCTTATCCGCTCGCTTTCTCTGCCGCGGCTTTTTTCCGTCCTTGTTTCGAGGGCTTCCGCCGCGGCCGCCTGCATTTGACTTTTTCCGCTTCGGCTTTGGCTGTTTCGTTGATATTTCCGCAGAAGGAATCTGACCGCAAGCGGCTGCGGCGGCGGGTTTCCATTTCACTCCGCCGACAGTGCTTTTCGAGTTCTGCAGTACGGCGCACGCCGATGGTACCGCCGCCTTCATTACCGTTTTTCTTTTGTGGCACCGCGCAACGGCTTTATCTTCCAAAGTGAGGCCGTCTGAACTGCTGTTTTTTCCACACTTTGCGCTTTTAATTGTTTCATAGCAGGTCGCCCGTACTGACCTTTTCAGTTCGGCGGCGAAATTGTTCTACTGTCGTGTTACTCATCTATTACCCCCAGTTGCTTTCGGTAAACAGTGTTCGTGGGCGGCCGTAATAATTTTTTGGCTTCCTCTTCAATAACGCCGTAATTTAATCAGTTCGTCCACGGCCAGTTCGCCAAATCGTCACGGGTGATGATACCGCCTGTGCCAAAGTCCCGCAGCATTTCGGTATCCAACTCAGCGGAAACGCAGGTCGTCGGCCACATCCTCCAGTTTTTCTTCGCAGAATGGCCAGCGCTCAGAATCGCATCGCGCGCACGATTGCGCAAAACCTCACGATTTCCTCGTCGAAACCGCGATTTCAGCAGTTCCGCAGCTGGCGACATACGCCACTTTTGCCAGCGTGGCAAACTCTTCCTGTAACAGAATGTCGGCGGTTTCTTTCATCGATGTTCAGATGTTCGGTAAAGAGTTTGGACGGCTTCGTCTTCCGCCGCATTGCGCCGTCAGCTTCGGGCTCACGGTCATGATGTTCAGCTGCCATTCTGGTCGGGTCGGAAAGCCAAACGCACGTTTTGTCCGCCGCGAAGCCGACGCCGCGCAAAGCTGGTCTTCCGCCACGACGACACTCCACTGCATGTTTATCCCCGTCAATCACGATGCGCGTTACTTCTGCCGGTGAGAGCGCGTTAACCACGAACCGCGCCGTCTCCGGCGACCACAATACCACGTCGATACGCCTCGCCTGACTAGCTCGTTGCTGACGGCGTTCACGCGCGAACGCGTACGCCGATGCAGGTACCCTGCGGATCGATACGTTGATCGTTGGCTTTATTACGGCTACTCGCCCGCTGCCCCGGATCGCGTGCAACGGCGCGGATTTAAACAATGATCCGTCACTCGAGTTTCCGGTGCTTCCATCGCATACAGCTTAGCTGGGAAATTTTTGTCGGTACGGCTCAGGATGACGTGTTTTGCGGCCGGTACCGCTGATTTCGTCTACTCGCAGCAGCAAAGCGCGGATACGGTCGCCGCTGCGGTTTTCATGCGAATCATTTGTGGTTCGGGAATCAGCGCATCCAGTCTGCCCGACACTACCTCCACGATGATGCCGTGGCGTTCGACACGCTTGACCGTACCGAAACGATGTCTTCTTTCCTTGCGGAAATTCATCCCAGAATCTGCTCGCGCTCGGCATCGCGGATGCGTTGCAGGATGACTTTGTTCGCCGTTTGCGGCGGCTTGGCGGCCGAAGCTCTTTCGTCTTTCGAGCTGCTCTTCTGCATATTCCGCCGATTTGGATTTCCGTACCGGGATTTCTTCCTGGATTTCGATGGTTTTTCCACATCGGGATAGGTATAGTCTCCGTCGGCAACAATCAGCCAACGCCGGAACGTGCGGTATTCGCCCAGCTATCGCGGTCGATTTCTACGCGCACATCCATATGTTCGCGGTTGGCTTTCTTTTTGGCGGCGGTAGAAGGGCAAATTCAGTGCCTGAAACACCACCTGTATCCATGTTTTTCTCGCTGGCCAATGCTTCGGCCAGTTCGTAACATTCACGACCCATTCTCGGAATCTCCGTTCATTATCATAATAACTTTAAAAATTGAATTCGACGCAGACGGCTTCTGTCGATACTTGTCGAATCCATATCACACTTTCGCCGTCAAACGAAATGCCGACCGTACCGTCTTTCGCAGTTTTCGATACGGCTGATGAAATCTTTTGTCCGTCAATCGGCAGACGGGTTTTGATTTTGGCCTGCCGTCCTCGCAAAAAGCGGACGAAATCGGCGCTCTTTTCAACGGGCGGTCAAGGCCCGATTGAAATTTCAGACGCTTGTAATCACCGTCTTCCACCGTAAAAACGCGGCTCAGATGATTGCTTACAGTCGCGCAGTCTCCACGAGTAATGCCACGCCCTCTTTATCTATAAATATGCGCAACTCACCTTGCGCGGTCAGCTCAAAAATCCACCAGCCGTAACCCAAGCCCGGCAGAGTCTTGTCAAGAATATTTTGAAACATCCATGTCGCTCCAGAGTATACAATAAAAATGGCCCTATGGCGCCATTTTCCTGAATATCTGAAAAATTTACTAATTATAACCCGTTTACCGAGAAAATAAAAGTATTGATTTGGCGTGTGTTTTCAGACTGCCTGTATCTATTGGGGACTTTATCCGAAAAGCTTGCAGGACGCGGATGTGCCAAACTAAAAACCGTTTCGCCAATCAAACTGTTTATAGGAAAACCTGCAAACCATGCACCACGATTTGACAATTTTTTCCGCCGGTCCCGCCAGTTCTGCCCGAAGCTGTGTTGCGTACCGCGCAGCGAAATGCCGATTACAACGCTACCCGGTTTTCCGTGATGGCGATGAGCCACCGTTCGGACATGTTTTTAAGCATTTTGCACCACGCCGAACATGACTTGCGCCAACTGCTGAACATTCCGACCGCATTATGAGGTCCTGTTCCCGCAAGGCGGTGCGGACCACGCAGTTCAACATGGTCGCTATGAATCTGGCGCACGGTTTCAAACGCGCCGATGCCGTTGTAACAGGTAACTGGGCCGCATTGCCTACCGAACAGATGAGCCGCCTGACTGATGCCGAAATTCATCTGGCGGCAGACGGCGGCGAGCGGTTCGGCTACACCGCCCTGCCCGCCGTAGAATCATGGGTCGTCGACAAAGCATTCGGCTTTCGTCCACTTTTGTGATTAACGAAACCGTCACGGCCTGCAATATCAAAACGTACCGGAAACTCAGACGGCCTGCCGCCTTTTGGTGTGCGATATGTCGGTGAAATCTTATCGCGCGACTCGTATGAACGATTACGGTTTGATTTACGCGGGCGCGCGCAGAAAATATCGGCCCTGCCGGTGCGACTGTGGTTATTATCCGTGAAGATTTTGCTCGATCGCTGCCCGAAAGACATCCCCGACGTGTCAACTACCAATCGCATATCAAACGCAACGGTATGTACAACACGCCTGCGACTTATCCGATTTATATGGCGGGTTGGTGTTCCGCTGGCTGCCGGCACAGGGCGGCGTGATCGAAGCGGTCAACAACCCGAAAGCCGAAACGCTCTACCGCGCCATCGACGGCAGCGGCGGCTCTCTATCAGCTAATATTCAAGCCGACGCCCGCTCAAAAATGAACGTTGTTTCAAAACGTCCGATCCTGACTTTGGACGACACCTTCGTCCGCAGCCGAACTGCGCGAGGTTATGCGCTGAAAGGCTACAAACCGTTGGAGCGGAATGCGCCAGTATCTATAACGCCATGCCGCTTGAGGGCGGAAGCTCTGGCTGCATTCATGCAGGATTTCCAACGCCGTTACGGTTGAATGAACTGGCAGGCCGTCTGAAAATAAAGATAGGGATTTTCAGACGGTCTCATATCCGACCAGTCCGAACGGCCTGTTTTGAATTTATGCTATAAACCCTCTCACACATTTATCAAAGGTATGCCTGCGGATGCCCCTCCACCTTCTGACCACCCGCCGCTCTTTCGAAAAGTGCCTTTTGACTCGCTCCGGCTCCGAACGCGGAACAAATCGAGCAGATGTTGCAAGCCGCGACGCAAGTGCCCGATCACGGCAATATGCGCCTGTTCCGTTTTACCGTCATTGAAAGTTAAGACGGTCGTCGTATTTCGCAAACTGCTGACCAAACCGTAACCGAATGCAATTTCGGTGAGGATTCGATGAAAAGCCGAAAGTCGGCAATATGGCACCGCTGGTTATCGGCGTAACATTTCAGTCCGAACTGCTCTTCGCCAAACCGAAACCGGAATGGAGCAGATGCTCAGTGCAGGATGTTCCGCCATG